>Ga0187843_10000335_pt1 | contig 34630 bp, 38 predicted proteins | sample SpaLakP09_SKY_43_FD_134516 | JGI IMG/M metagenome (GOLD analysis project Ga0187843, IMG submission 134516) | Oligotrophic lake water microbial communities from Sparkling Lake, Wisconsin, USA - SP09_SKY_43 | ecosystem: Environmental > Aquatic > Freshwater > Lake | place: USA: Sparkling Lake... | reverse complement strand
TTCAATTATAATGAGAGATAATATGAATTATCAAGAATACAACTGGAGTTTTAATCCGAATGCGGTATCGAGTGCTAGTAGTTCAACCACCACGAGCAGTGACCCCTGGTTGTCTAGTTCATCTAGTACTTCCAATACATGTGTTGGACAAGAATGTTGTGCCGATGGACTAACATGGGATGCGTCGTTAAATCAATGCACAAGTACATTTTCAGATATGACATCTGGTGCGGTTTCATACAACACAGGTACGTCATCATCTGCGCAAACGGCAACAACAGAAACCTTTGTAACCAGAGAAGCTATGGTAAATAATGTTTTGACAAAAAAAGAATCAAATAAATACAAATATGATTATAATATGGCACCCACTATTCAAGCGCCATTATCAAAAAGTTTTACTAATAATGTAAAAATATAGAAGCGCACTACATGACTATTTATAGAAAAAAAAGACATTTGGGTAAATTCTTTTAATTGTATATTATAGTAATGGGGTCAACATCATATGATTTAAGTAAATTTAATGCATTTATTGCAGAAGCTTCCGATTCTATTACATGTAATTCGGATTGTCAGAAAGAGAGAGAAGCTGAGAGACTTGAACAAGTTTATTTAGATGCAGAGACTAATGTAGCATCTTCTGATGCTGAATTATCGAACGCTTTACAAGAATACGTCGTCTATACACAAGGTAGTTCCGCATATAATGAAATGATTGAATCTAAATTACAAGACGAAGCCGAAGTAATTGCGGATACTTTTTCTGACAATTTTAATGCAGACGTAGAGAAGATTCAGACGCAAATTGATAGTCTTGATACCGTTGTGACAAGTTACGATTACGCTGTTGAATTATTGAATAAATATTTAATTGAAAATAAAGAATTATTTAATGAATTAAAAGATGAAAGTAATGACGTCCTAACAAATGAACGTAAAACATATTATGAGAATCAACAAATAGATAATCTAAAATTTTATTATTTATATTTCTTGATAGGAATATATGTTATTTGTGTAGTTTGTTTTGTAATTTTCTGTTTTATATATCCTTCACAAATGTCAGGTGTAGCAAAATTATTGACTCTGGGTGCTTTTATAGCACTACCTTTTTTATCTACATGGATATTAGGTATGGTAATATTTTTAGCAAATAAAGCTTATAATGTGCTACCAAAAAACGTGTACAAAAATAAAAATTTTTAAGGTAAATTTTTAAAGTAAAATTTTAGTAAAAATATGTATAATTTTAGTTACACATATTTTGTAAATAGATTTGTCCCATCTAAAATGTTCGGCGGTGTATTATGTAGTTCTATTTTGACTAGTTCTATTTTGACTAGTTCTATTTGACTAGTTCTATTTTGTCTACATTTATTTTATAGCGCATGCAGCATATCTGCTTCATCTTCTGGTTCAACAAATTTTATACCATGCCATCCAGTCGTCTTACACAGACCATATTTCTTATTCATATATTCAAATAATTCCTCACCTTTTGGTATCTTTCTAGACCCCTGGGTATTCATAAACCAATCCTTAAAACAAGTTTGTAGTCCCTTCTTTCCAATTTTATCGTTATTGTTGCTGGTTTTAACAATCATTTCATGTACAAATGCGGCAATATGGTCCTGTCCTTTTCTATATTTATTAGATGCATTTAATACGGTATCACAATCTTCTACAATACCGCCTGTTTCAAATGCACGTTTTACGAGCATACTGGCGAAAATCGGCGCAAATAGCGGTAACTTATCCTTGAGACTTTTATCCTTATTGTACACATAGGGCGTCTCGTCATTAAAGGTTTCGCCTTCATCCACAAATTTAGACAAGAAATCTACTTTACGAATTCTTCGCCATGTTCCATCATCATTACTTTCAATATCAAATAAATTGTTGGTACACACTACTAGACTGAATTGAGGCTCGAAAATTTCCGATTCTGAATATAAACCTCTGGCTTGAATGGGGTCGCCACCAGTTAATTCCTTCATAATACCTTCATTCAATTTCACACCTTTTGATGGCTCTTGCATAACAGCATAGCGGATGCCCTTTAATTTAAGGACTTCGTCTGAAGTGCCGCCAATTTTACCTCTTACATCGGTAACCAATGTAATCGGAACCGTGCCTTTATATTCGCCCAATGTAACCGCCATTAAATCAGCAATAATCGATTTACCATTACTACCGCTTCCATGATATACATTGAATGTTTGGTTTTTATTTGCTCCAATTAAACATGATGCTAAATGGTCACGCATATATCTATTCAAGTCTTTTATAGGAAATAACTTGTTCATAAATTCTTCTATCTCGTGAGCAGTTTGTTTAAATTGTTCGCTGGTTATATTTTCATCATAAGAAACATAGGGGATTTTAGTCGACTTTGTAATATAATCTTCTGGATATCCTTCTCGAAATACTTTATTGGCAAAATCCACTACACCATTCGTAAAACACATTAGATATTTATTAGTATCCATATTTCGAATAAATTCGCCATCATAAAATATCTCTGCTGCTTCACGCATGATATGGTCTTTATCCGAAGTACGTTTTAATTTTAGGCTCAACTCACCGATTACTTTTACTTTTTTAGAAAGAAATGATTTTCTTTCATCGTCGTCTTGATATTCTAGCATCTCTTTCGTTAATTGTTCTTGTTTCAAATCTAATAAAGAATAGAATTCCTCTGAAATATTCGCCCTAAGTGTTAAACCCTTATCCGCAACCCATCGATGATTTCTAAACTGATACCAAATACCTCTTTTTTCATAACTCACACAAACATATTTATCTTTATACATTTGTTTTAAAACCATTGCTGCATCATATTCCGTGCCGGTTTCGTAAAATTTTTCCAGATATTCTTCAATGGTGGTCCTTTTAATTTTTTCATATTCTTCAAAATTGTCTTTTCGTAACCAATACATGATTGATTTGCGCGTTACTTTAATTCCTTCTTGATTGGTTCGATGAAATTTTTTCCATTGACAATATAAATCTGGAATACTATTGTAATCGAAATCGCTGGCTTTACTTCTCAGTTTTACCCACGATAAGAATAAACGTTCGTCGGTATGTTTTAAAGCAAAGGCTGCTTGTCTATTTAATAGATGCGAACCAGGGTCATAATATTTTGACGGCAATGCTTGTGCGAATAAATGCGTTTCTATTGTTTCGTATTCATTGGGTTTAAATTGTTTAAGCATTATGGTAACGGCCTTGTCCAAAGTATCACTATCCTTAATATCATTTATAGAAATCGAGTCTTCTTCGTTTACTAGGTCATCATCTTCGGAAATTAAATTCATTCGCACTTTACTCGACGCTTTTTTAATACTTTTTGACGCTCCTTTGTTTTCAAGTCTTTTGTTGTATTCATCCAGAATTTTTGGATTCAACTCAAATTTCGGATGTTTATCATATTGCACCGACAATCTTGCGAAATTATTTTTCAAATCAAATTGCGTAACATCTGATTCGTCCATATTAAATTGTTGATCACTACCATCTAATTTCATTATGTAATGATGCGTTAATTCATATGCTTCGTTGCCGGGTTTTCTCGATCCGAATAGCTGCCAATTGGTTTTCCCCTTACTAATTCCTTCGTCTAATACAGAGTCCCAGGTATTGATAAGATGAAAGTCCCCCCATATTTCAGGCAATCTTGCTAACATTTTATCACGAATGATGGTTTGCATGGTGTGGTCGATTTGTAATCCAATTATCATATGAATTCCGTCTTTGGTCAAAGAACCGTCCGCTAACCTATTTACGTTTGGTTTTTCGAAAACAAATATAGGAAATGGAATATCTGGTCTTATAATATAACATTCCTTAAGTAGTTCGGAATATTCACATACCATTTCACAAACATTGTCTCTGGTATGTTGCCTCGTGGATACATCGTTATTGTATCTGAAGTCGAAATCCACGGCCATAGGGCCACCGCTTTCTAGCTGTTTTTCTGTCAAATATTCTTTGCGTTTTTTTACGAAAATACTTTCATAATACAAACTATAAAAGAGCGGCAATTCTTCTTTGGGTATCAAATATGCACCAGGATAAATGTTGTGCTCTTTGTCAGGTATTCTTGTATGGGTATGAACAAATGATTCACCGCGTGATCCTTCTGAACTCTTCACACTATGCTTTGCCAAAAACTCATTTAAATCTTTATATTGTGACGATGATATCATTGTTGCATTCATTATTAATATATTATAGTAACATTTTTCTATTTCATTTTTTTTATAAATATGAATATTTATTGTGGAAAGAGTCGTATTTACAACTATATATATTTTGCTTTTTTGATATAAAGAATATGGATTTTACACGTAAAAGGGTATAAAACGAAGACAATAAATAAATATAAGAAATGACCACCGTTATATCTAAAGAAACTATTACGCGATTATTGCGCGATGTGAAACAAATTATTAAAAATCCGCTCACAGAAAATGGTATATATTATATACATGATGATATTGATATGTTGAAAGGATATGCCCTTATTATTGGTCCATCCGAAACCCCCTATTTTGGGGGCAATTATTTTTTTGAATTTGAATATCCGCGGGATTATCCGCATAGCCCTCCCAAGGTGAAATATTGGACAAATGGAGAAAAAATAAGGTTCAATCCGAATTTATACACGTGTGGCAAAGTGTGCGTTTCTTTATTAAATACGTGGCGCGGAGATCAATGGACGTCGTGTCAAACGATTTCTACCGTGTTGTTAACTTTGTGCACGTTGTTATGTAAGAATCCTTTATTAAATGAGCCTGGTGTAGGTAAGACTCACCCTGATATGGCATTTTATGATGAAATTGTTGAATATGCCAATATAGATATTGCCATTTGCGATATCATTGAAAAAAAAGACGGTGTTTATATGCCCTTTTTTGAGAATTTTTATCCTTTTGTGAAAGAGAATTTTATCAAGAATTACGATAAATTAGTGGAATTTGCAGAGAAGAAAAATGGCGATTTCAAAAATACCGTAGTAAATTTTAAAACGAGTTTTTATAGTATGAATGTTAACGTGGATTATAATAAGGCTCTCATGCGGTTACGAAGTGCCAAGGGTATAACTTGCGATTGATTTTGATTTTGAGGGGGTTAAAAAAGAAAATTGAGTTGAAATAATAATATAAAGGTATAAATATATACTAAAAATGCACTTCTGCTCTAACTGTTCTAATATGTATTATATTCGCATCAATAGCGATGATCCGAATAAATTGGTTTATTATTGTCGCAAGTGTGGCAACGAAGACACTCTGCTTGCTATAGAAAATGTTTGTGTATCAAAAACACAACTTAAAAAATCAGAACAATCATTTAGTCATATTATCAATAAATATACAAAATTAGATCCTACTTTACCTAGAATTAATACGGTTTTATGTCCGGACGCGGACTGCCCTACCAATAAAGAAGGTGTTCCGCGAGAAATCATTTATATACGATATGATGATAGTAATATGAAATATGTTTATTTATGCTCCTCGTGTGACGCGGTTTGGCAAACAAACGAAACCGCATAATAGAAACAAATCCAAATGTAATCTAACAAAATATAACACTATAAACAAACCAATACTATTTTTTATTGGTTTTATTGGTTTTATTGGTTTTATTGGTTTTATTTATAAAGAAAATTGAAATAAATATATAAAAATATATTTAGTTACATATAATAATAATGAGTGATAACGAATATTATAGTGATTCTGACAATTCGGAAAAGGAAAGTTCTGATAATGAAGAGGAAACACCAGTTGCTTCCATTAAAAAGCCGTTATTTAAACCCTCTATTAAAATAAAAACTTCAAATGATAATGATATCGATGATTCTGAAATGGATGATGCAGATGATGCAGAAGATGATGACGATGATGATGTACAAATGGGAGGTGTCGGAGATTTTCCAGATGAAGACGACGCAGAAGAAGATATGGATAATGACGATGATGATGAAGATAGCGATATTGAAATAAATGAAGATGATGAAAATCCTGGCCCTGGTAAAAACGGTGATGCAAAGAACAATAAACATGGTAAACCCAAAAAAACACCCATATACAATGACGATGATAATGAAGATGATGACGATGATGAATATGATGAAAATTATTTACAAAAGTTCGATAGTGAAATTATGAAAAATTATGTGAATGAATTTCATCCAGAATGCTTGAATCATAATTATGATGAAATTGCAAAATTATCGGTGGTGGTAAAAAATTCGGATGGTATTATTATTGACCCTATTCATAGAACAATTCCTTATCTGACCAAATATGAAAGAGCTCGGGTGTTGGGACAACGTGCAAAACAAATTGAAACAGGTGCGAAACCATTTGTGAAAGTTCCCGAAAATATTGTGGATAGTTATATTATTGCGGAATTAGAGCTTAAGGAGAAGAAAATACCGTTTATTGTTAGACGTCCTATTCCTGGCGGAGGTTGTGAATATTGGAATATTAGGGATTTGGAGCAAGTTGCGTTTTAGATTGGCGGGGCAATTCACTACAAAATGTAGGGAAAATATAATTTTCTACATTTTTTAGGTCCCTTCACATGTAGTATCGATGAAGAAATCTGGGGAAGACTTTTTTGGGAAATCCATTTTTGGACATTTTTTTTGTCCAATTTTCAAAACCCAAAATACTTTATGCCAAAAATGTTTCTGAGACCATAATTGATTTTTATGATGTGGTCACTGAAAAAATATTTTTTATTTTGTGACGATAAATTTTTCTTTTTTTTGGCGGAATAGTATAAACTTATTATCTATTTCCTATATATGGAAGTATTTGGAACTGTTATTAAGCAAAAATTAAGCAAAAAATATTGCTGTGAAATTTGTGATTATAATACGGATAGAAAAAGTAATTTAGAAAACCATTTGAACAGTGCAAAACATCTAAAGGAAATAAATGGAAGTAAAATTAAGCAAACATTAAGCAATAATAATTTAGTATGTGAAATATGTCATAAAATATATCAAACCAGTGCAGGTTTGTGGAAACATAAGACTAAGAATAATTGCAAACACGATAATGATGAATGTAAAAAAGATATAGATGACTTGAAAACAAGTGATAATGAATTTACTAATAAAGATTTAATTATGATGCTTATAAAGGAAAATAGTGAATTAAAAACAATCATGATGGAACAACAAAGTATGATGATAAAAGTATTGGAAAACGGCGCTAGCAATAATAATAGCCACAATACTACCAATTCCCACAACAAAGCATTTAATCTAAACCTTTTCTTAAATGAGACCTGCAAAGATGCGATGAATATTAATGATTTTGTAGAATCTATCAAATTGCAGGTGAGCGACTTGGAAAACGTGGGAGAAGTGGGCTTTGTCGAAGGCATTTCGAATATTATTGTGAAAAACCTAAATGCGCTGGATATTACCAAACGTCCTATTCACTGTACCGACAAAAAGAGAGAAATCATTTATATTAAAGATGAAAATGTATGGGAAAAAGATGAGTCCCAATGCAAAATGCGTAAGGCCATTAAAAAGGTCGTATCGAAGAACCAACGGTTAATACCAAAATTCAAAGAGCAAAATCCGGAGTATAACAAATCTTATTCGAAGGTTTCTGATAAATACAATAAACTCATCATTGAATCCATGGGTGGGTCGGGTGATAACGATGCGGAAAAAGAGGATAAGATTGTGCGAAATATTGTGAAAAACGTGTTGGTGAATAAGTCTGTGTAGAGTTGTTTCTACTACAAAATGTAGGTAATTCCTACTTTTTATACATTTTTTAGGTCCCTTCACATGTAGTATTGATGAAACATTTTGGCAAAGACTTTTTTGGGAAAATCGATTTTGGACATTTTTTTTGTCCAATTTTCAAAACCCAAAATACTTTATGCCAAAAATGTTTCTGAGACCATAATTGATTTTTATGGTGTGGACTCTGAAAAAATATTTTTTATTTTGTGACGATAATTTTTTTTTATTTTTTGGCGAAATATTTATATTTTTTTCTTTAGCTAACATAATGGAAACTTTAGGTGACAAAAAGAAGCAACTAAGTAGCAATAAATATTGTTGCGAAATATGTGATTACAATACGTGCAGAAAAAGTAACATAGACAAACATTTTTTAAGCGATAAACATAAAAATATGGCAGTTGGTGACAATGGTGACAAAAAGAAGCAAATAAGTAGCAAAAAGAAGCAAGAATTCGATGATAAAAATGTGTGCGAAAATTGTAATAAACAATATATATCAAGAAATGGTTTATGGAAACATAAAAAAACATGTAACGTAGAAGAAAAATCTACTAGCTTAGTAGTTAAAGAAGATACTATCGAGAAAGACCAACTTATTTTGATGTTGGTAAAACAAAATGCGGAACTTATTAAGGAAACTACTGATTTTAAGACTATGATCATGGAAGTAATAAAAAATGGAACTAACACTAACAGCCACAATACCATAACAAACTCTAACAACAAGGCATTTAACCTAAACCTTTTCTTAAATGAGACCTGCAAGGATGCCATGAATATTAACGATTTTGTAGAATCTATCAAGTTACAGGTGAGCGACTTGGAAAACGTGGGAGAAGTGGGCTTTGTCGAAGGTATTTCCAATATTATTGTAAAAAATTTAAATGCACTTGATATAACCAAACGTCCTATTCATTGTACCGACAAAAAGAGAGAAATCATTTACATTAAAGATGAAAATAGTTGGGAAAAGGATGAATCCCAATGCAAAATGCGCAAGATGATAAAAAAAGTCGTATCGAAGAACCAACGCTTAATACCCAAATTCAAGGAACAGAACCCCGAGTATAACAAATCCTATTCGAAGGTTTCTGATAAATACAATAAACTCATTATAGAATCGATGGGTGGTTCGGGTGATAATGATTTAGAAAAAGAGGATAAGATTATTCGAAATATTGCCAAGAATATTGTAGTGGATAAGTCTGTATAATCAATATTCTAACAAATAACCGTTTTTATATTTTGTGTTTCTACGCAGCCAGGTATTTTCGTTTTGGTGATATTTTTAATTTGCGTATAAATTATTTCAATGTTTTTCAAGCTTTTCAGTTTATTTGTATTATTTTTACAGAGTAACGCGCCAATCGTAATAATATAGCGCATCTCTTTTTTATCAATGTCATCTGGTAAATTACATACTACATGACAAGAAGAATCGTTTTTTGCATGAAACCATAAGTCGTCGTCGTTTCCTTTATCGATGACGTCAAAGTTTTCGGTTTGGGTTTTGCCTATGTGAAAAGTGATTTCTCTCTTTATAGATTGTATAAAGATCGATTCGGATTTCATTTTAGTTGGGTGATGAATATATGGATGGATATATTCTGCTATACCTTTTGGTAAAAGAATCAATTTTATTGTAAATGTAAATGTAAATGTAAAAAAGCTTAAAAATTTACATACTATAAATGTAAGTATGACTGAAATAATTATACCAGAAAAACTTACGGAAACTATAATAAATATAGTCAAGAGAGGCAACGTGTTTGCAAAAATGAAGAAAATCGAAGGTTTGGTCTATGGGTGTGGTATATTGATTACTCTATTTGGTACGGCTATTATAATGAACAGCTTCATTAATACACGTTTAATATTGGATAATAATAACGAACAAGATAATTATCAGATATTGATTGGTAAACAAAATGATAAGTTACAACATTTACATTATAAAATTGACAAAGTGATTGAATTACACAATCAACTTATGGTATTACTCTTTGAAAAAAAGGATTGTGATAATAGACGCTTACATCGAGTAAATGACGACTCTACAATTTATGTGAAATCGAGTGTGCCAAGTTTATCGAGGGTAACTAGTTTATCGAGCGTAACCTATGAACAAAGTATGGTAAAGGAAGATGAATGTATAGAGGAAGATGAATGTATAGAGGAAGAAGAATGTATAGAGGAAGAAGAATGTGTAGAACGAAGTATGGTAGAACGAAGTATGGTAGAACGAAGTATGGTAGAACAAAGTATGGTAGAACAAAGTATGGTAGAACAAAGTATGGTAGATGAAGAACGTGCTGAAAAACATTGATGAAAATGAGATTTTTGGGGGTGACCGGTAGTGAAAATATATTTGTCTTGATAAAAATATAAAATATAGGATGTATATATTTTATATTGGTAATATATGTTGGATTATTTGCGTGTATTTTACAGAAGAGTCTACAATGCGGTTTACTTTTTTTTCGATAAATTATCAATGAGAACCAAACCACAATATGAAACATTTACGGACGATGAAATGGAAAATATATTCTTCGAAGAAAATACGCATTTTCCTTAGTGTCTTCTAGACTTTCTTCCGTGCTTTCTAGATTTTCTTCCATAGCGTCTTTTATTACGAGTGACTCTTTTTCTGCGTAGTTTACCCCCTTGTGAAGAAGAGATTCCATAGCGGTTACGTTTAGGTCTATCATACTCATTTTCTTCCATCATGTCAGACAGATTAATTGGTGCTGGTGCTTCTTTTCTACTAAAAAAAGGCATAGTTATATATATTATATTATAATATAAATTTTTTGTTTTTTCGTTTTATAGTTTTTATAGTTGTATATTTTTACATCTCTGCAATAAAAACAACGCGTTTTCCCTAAATTTCGATGCCGTCTATTTCGTGGTCACATTTTGGCGTAAACATTGTATCAAGATACGATTTATTATTTTTGGCATCTTGATATCCATCATCAAATAATTCAAGTAAATTGTTTTTTGACATTGAAAAAAACTCGGAATAAGATTTGATAGACTGAAGGCTGCGTTGCATAGTGTTAAAAACCGTAGTGGGTTCTTTGGGACGCCACATACTGGGCGAAATGTGGACTAATTTCTCTCTGTCTAAATACGGATATTTGCTAAATCCGCCATCAAAGGTAAACATATTATGGTATTTGTTGGTAAGTCCACCTGTTACAAATGGAATATGCGAACTCGCAAAGCAACAATTGATGGCGTCTTCTAAACTTTCAAAATCGGAAAATATATTTGTAGAGGGTGCAAAAAATTTGATGGTTGTGACACCTACGAATAACCGCCGTAAATCAAAATCGTCCGTCTTATAACTACTCAGCAGCTTATACTTCAAAAAATACTCCAACTCGGTTATAGATTTCGTGTGGGTGATGTTGTAATCCAATATATTATACACAAAGGTCATGGGGTCGCCTTTATAACACATAAAGAGTCCATTCCATGCACCCGCTGACGCGCCTGAATAAATGAGGTGGTCGGTTTCATATTTTTCTTTGATATAGGATAAAATCCCCAACAAATAGAACCCCTTATAGCCGCCTGGCGATATAGTAATCAGTTTCTTATCGTTTAAAAAATTGTTGCCGTTGATAAACAAATTCGCCTGACTGTTGCAATAAATATTGTTATTGCGCGACGATATAATACATTGCTCTTCCCTTTTCGTACTACGAAGCGCACAGAGTGCGCGACTGTTTGATTTCCTATCATTTTTGACCCTCAATGATGTAATGGTAGTATTTATGAAAATAAATAGGAAAATTTTGAATATAGACGAATAGGTCATATATAGTAATATTATATTATATTTTTTACCACTTAAACATTAATTCGCGTCTTACCATAACCGAGAAATATGAAAATAGCCTTGTGCTTCATTATTAGCTATGAGCATATTTTAAATAAAGAGGAAATATGGCGCGAATGGATAGAGCCCAACAAGGATATTATTAACGTATATTTTTATTATAAAGAGTTGGCGAAAATTAAATCGCCGTGGATGTTGGAGCATGTGGTGCCGCCGAGTTTTATACACGAGACGAGTTATTTTCACGTAATACCTGCGTATTTGTCGCTTATGAATTTTGCGGCGAAGCATGATGGCGCCAACACGTGGTTTTGTATGTTGACGGACTCGTGTTGTCCGATTATTTCGCCCAAGCGTTTCCGTTACTTGTTTTACCAGAATTATAACAACAGCATTATGAGTTGGAAACGAGCTTGGTGGAATGTGGACTTTCATAAGCGCGCGAATTTGGCGAAGCTACCTGTTGAGTTGCATTTGGCGAATGACCCCTGGTTTGTATTGAAGAGAGAAAATGTAGGGCATTTGTTGAATTTTGTGAATAAACAAAATGACGTGGTTAAAATGATATGCAATGGCGGTTTGGCGAATGAGAGTTTGTTTGCGATTATTTTGCATGGGTATAAGCAGTTGGACGCGGTGGTTATATCGGCGGTAACGCATCTGACCGATTGGAGTCGCATGGCGAGTGCAACGAGTCCTCACCTATTTAAGGATGCGAACGAGACGGATATTAAATTTATTGAGACCGAATTGGAGAAAAATAAGTATGCGATGTTTATTCGGAAAATTTCGCCTGAGTTTCCGGATGCCATTTTGCGACATTATATTTATAAGCATGGGAAGGAAGCGGATATGGCGCTGGTTGTTAGGGAGCCGTTTTTTATTTACACGTTATGCAAATATGGGTTGGGGTTGATACTTTGTTTGTGCATTGTTTACACTTTATACACTTTTGGGAAAAGTGTAGCAAAATTTACACTTTTGGGAAAAGTGTAGCAAAAGTGTAGCAAAAGAGTAGCAAAATATATTTAGAAAGATATTGCCATATACTAGTAATGGAAGACGTTGATGCTCTTAAGAAAGAAATTGAGCAGCTAAGAGGTAAGGTCACGGAATTAGAGGAGAAGTTGAAGAAGTATACCGCGCCTTCTAGAAGTAAAAAATTTTATGAAAATCACAAAGAAGAGCTTTTAGAAAAGATGAAAAAATATAAACCATCGCCTGAAAAACTCAAAGAAACAAATCGTAAATCATATTTGAAGAGAAAGGAGAAGTTAGAGAAGGAAAAATTGGAACAAATGAATATAGTTATTTAATATATTTAACGACAAATATATTAAATATATTTTCTGTAGGAATAGTATAGAATGGGAGGCACGCATAAAAAATGTAGGTTTTCAGGCGGTTGTTTATTGACTGCATCGTTTGGTTATAAAGATGGCGCTGGAACGCAATTCTGCTCGGCGCATAAAGAATCAGATATGGTGAACTTATTATGTAAATCTTGTGAATGTGGTAGAGCAAGACCTACTTATAACTATGAGGGGTTGAGTGCGAATTTTTGCAAGGAATGTAAAAAGGAAGGTATGATAAATGTGAATGATAAAAAATGTTATTGCGACAGTGTAAAACCTACGTTTAATTTTGCAGGTTTGACAGCGAATTATTGTAGTAAATGTAAGAAAGAGGGTATGATAAATGTAAAAGACGAACCGTGTAAATGTGGAAAAAGCAGTAAACCAAATTTTAATTTTGAAGGTTTAAGACCTGAGTATTGTAGCAAATGTAAAGAACCTGATATGATAAATGTTACCCATAAACTTTGTAAATGCGGAAATGTGCAACCAAGTTTTAATTATGAAGGGCTTAGTCCTGAATATTGCAAGCTTTGTAAAAAAGAAAATATGATTATGCTTCGTAAAAGATTATGTGTAAAATGCAAAGAAGGACAAGCTACCTATAATTTATTTGGACAAAAACCCAGATATTGCAATCAATGTAAAACAGAAGAAATGATAAATGTAGTCGATAAATGCAAAAACGAACTTTGTCTTAATAGTGGAAATGTCAAGTATAAGTATTACTGTACGTTTTGTTACCAACATTTGTTTCCAAATGATGAGGCAACGAAAAATATCAGATGTAAGACAAAGGAAAATTATGTAAGGGATTTTTTGAAGGAAGAATTTGATGGTTTTATTCACGATATACCATTGTGGACTGGAAATTGTGATTGTTCGCATCGTCGTAGAATTGATTTTCGCAAGCTCATTGGTAATACTTTGTTATGTATAGAAGTAGATGAAAATCAGCATAAAAGATATGATAAAAAAGGAGAAGAATTACGTTACGACGATTTATTTATGATACACGGTGGTAAATTTATTTTTATACGCTTTAACCCTGATAAGTTTACAAATTTGAATGGTACAGCAAAAAATCCAACTATGAAAACACGTATGGATTATTTGAAGAAGGAAATTTATGTGCAAATGGAAAGAATAAATTGTGAGGATAATGAAGCGCTATTAGAGGTATCATATTTGTTTTACGATGACTATATTTTTAATCTGAAATAATTTTTGTTATGGTCACACTTAACTAGTCTTCCAACGATTTCCACACGTTATACACTGCACAAAAATTGTCATCGGTTCATCACTGCTTCTAATTTGCTGACAGTAGTGGGTACACTGATTACCCTTACATTTGCGACAAGTAAAAGTATCCGTAGAAGCTGCAATGGTGGTTTCAAATTTGTTCTTGTCCCTTATGATTTTAGCCTTAATCATAGTGTCCCATTTATCAGGCGATAATTCTTGATGCGTCATAAAGGCTACCACATGGGGTTTCATAGTGCCATCGTTAATTTGCTGCAAAATTTCGCCCTTTAAATTGGTAAAAATGCTGCGTAATCGGTCTAAATAAATTTGCACAAAGAATTTGTTGTCCCATTTTTTAACCACTTTGCGATATTCGGCTTCCTTCAACGCATAATTGAACACGCCCTTTTCAAGATTGGAACTATTTTTTTCATTATGTAAAATCGCATCCAACTTTTGTCTAACATTGGTGCGAAAAGTGTCAACATTATCTATTTTACGTAGCGACATTCTGATTGATTTAATTAGTCATAATATATTTAAATCAATTTTATTTGTTTTATAGTAGTTATCGTTTATACTTCTAGAACTGGTTCTTCTTCTTGTTCCTCTTCCTCTGCCGCATCATAATCATAAGATTCTTCACTCAATTCGGACCCTAAATCTTCAATCACAATATCGTCGTCACCATCTTCTTCGGTTTCCTCTGTCTCGTCATCTTCGAGTTCACTGCCGCTACCAGACACATTTTCCTCGGTATCACTACTGTCCACCACAAAGCCATCCTTTAAATAACCCTGTTTGGTTTTCTTTTCTTTTGGCACGTTCGCCAACTCATCCACTTCCTCCTCGTCTTCCGCCGCAGTAGCCGCCAAATCTTCAAACCCCCCAAATAATTTCTCATAAATCTTGTTCCACAATTGTAAACTCAAATCGACATAACATTTGCTGCCGTCGTCTTGCTTTACATATGCTACAATAGCACAGCTACCAAAAAACAACGCGCTATCAATGGGTGGAGGAAAATCATATTTGTTTTCCGAATTACCACGTCCTTCCGATTTGGCGTAAACCTCTACAAAATATTTTTTGCCGTCATATTTTGCAGTCCATTCTACTTGTTTGACGAAGCCATCACCCTTCTTAAATCCACACTTTTTATATAATTCTTCCACCTTAAAATCTTTAATAGATAAGGTCTTTAACGTGCCTACCTTTTCAACAATGATAATAGTTAACGGTTGTGACATATATTATTAATAATAAATTGAATAGGTTTAAATAGTTTCTGTAATATTAAATATAATAATAACAATGAAGATTTACATTAATAATTTGAATATAGATATTTTATCCACTATAATGATGAAGATAAAAGAACAATACATTACTTCTGAAACCTATATACAAATATACGCGAACGATGGCATTTATCAAATAAACGACAGAGCCATACAAAAATGCAACCCTGTCGACCATGACATCCAATTACATCACAATTATTACGAGAATTATACTCTAATTGTGGACCCCTCCTATTACACATTAGAAACCGCCCATAAAATCCCTTTAGAACACATATCTACCAAGATGAAGAAGTATATTTACCAAATAAATAAACAATCCGACATTAGATTAGTGATTGAAGGTCCCATCCTGGAAGACAGTACCAATACCAATACCAATACCAATACCAATCCAACTGCAAATCCCAATACCAATCCTGCGAGTGATTATGATATAAAACCATGCGACCTTTATTTCGAAACCCCTGATACTATGGATATAACCAATACTTTACTTAAAAAAGAAATAAATGTGTTTTTATCCATGTTAAACTAATATCATAATATACTATGTTATCGTGGGTTATTCAAATTACAGTTATATCAATTATTTTAATATTTTTAGTTCATCATTTAATCAACTTTTTTAAAGCAACTTTAACAGTTCCAAAAATAAAAGATTTAGTAAATGCACCGACTCAAAATTACGAGAATATTTATAATATTTTAAAGAAAACACCAAATACTTATATAAATAACGAATATTCAGGAGGCTATTCAGACTATCCAAAAAACGGAGAGCAAGATTACACATTAATAGATTTACTACCCAAAAAGGAGGAGCCTTCTATGAAGAACGAATTAAAAAACTTCTTAAAAAAACAATTACACCGTTCTAGTGATGACGTACAGGGAACCAATATCGACGCCCTAGATACCAACACGTCATCCTTCTCTGCATTCTAATAGGCAAAGCAAGACGTATATCTTTGTATAAAGATTACTTAAAGATAACACGCTATATTACTGTATAATATAAAATGTTGACGCAAAGCATGAAAGAGACTATTTTAAGTGAATTTCCAAATATAAAACTTTCTTATGAAAATGTCGTTTATAAGAAGGTTTATAATTCAGATTATATTGTGGCAATACCTCAAGGTAAAAAATGTTTTGCCTGGTTTACAAATTTTAACGACCAAATGGTATGTTTCATCATGGAGCTCACCAATCATAAACAAATGTTGAATATTCAAGTCACTAATGCATGTTTTTCCGATGAATTAGCCTATGGCACCATTTTATATGGGACTATGTTTTATCATTCAAATAATAAATTTTTTTGTATAGAAGACATATTTTGTTACAAAGGGACGACTATAGACCGCATGTGCTGGGGGGATAAATTGGTGAAAATAAACATTATGTTAAAGAAAGATTTAAAACAAGTTTCTTATAATAATTCTTTTTTGGTGTTTGGACTACCCTTAATGAGTAAAACGAATGAGGAATTAGAAAGATTGATTAGAGGGGTGACTTATGATATTGAGACGGTGCAATACAAGCTATTTAATAGAGTAAATGCGTACTTGTATATGGACTATTCCGTTTATAAATCACAAATATCACAAACCGCACAAGTATTACAATATGTAAATCAACCGAATAGCAAAATAAACCGCGAGATACCAAGACCAACCGAAAAACAACCAGAGACACCCTACCCAAGACCTAGACAAACTGAAAAACAACCCGAGACACCCTACCCAAGACAAAGACAACCCGAGACACCCTACCCAAGACAACCAATCAAAAGAGACGTGGTATTCATCGTGAAACCAGATATACAAAACGATATATATTATTTATATTGTTTGAATCATATGCAAGAAGAAGAACAACACGGTATAACTCATATACCAGACTATAATACAAGTGTAATGATGAATAAATTATTTAGAATCATTAAGGAAAATGACAATTTAGATGCGTTAGAGGAAAGTGACGATGAAGAAGAATTCGAAAACGAAAATCTCGATAAATTTGTTCGTTTAGACGCATCGTATAAAATGGTATGCCAATTTAATCACAAATTTAAAAAATGGGTTCCGATTAAGGTGGTGACCGATGATACCACAAATATCATTACCAGCGATGAATTAAAATATGTATATAATTTATATGCAGAAAACAAGAATAAAAACAACTACCAAAACAAATCATACAACCAAAACAAACCATACAACCAAAACAAACCATACAACCAAAACAAACCATACAACCAAAACAAACCATACAACCAAGACAAACCATACAACCAAGACAATCAATATCGAAACAAATCCAATAACCAATACAAATCCAATAACCAATATCGAAACAAATCCAATACATCGACCGAAAAGAAAAATCAATACAAAGAAGAAATAAATTTAATCTCCGCATAATATATGTCAGGTTCAGGCGCATCAAATTTAGGTTATAGTAATATCATTCCATTCAGCAATGTAAACGGACAATATGTAAATGTTGGTAGTACAAATAATCCAGCGAATTTTGGAAGTAATGAAATCCCTGGGTTGCCAGGTTTAGCAGGAGCCAAAAGTAATATAGATGCTGCGGCAGGAAAAGTTCCTGGAATTTGCTTATTTAAGGGTGGTTCCAAAGGAATTAAGAGAAAAATAAAAAATATCACTAAACATTATAAGAAGATGAAGGCTGGAAGTAGAAAAATGAACAGTTTAAAATTAAAACTTCGAAGAAGAATGGCATCCAGAATGGCTTCCAGAAGTCTAGCAAGAAAGCTTGCTGGAGGCCGACGAACACGTCGCAGAACCAGAAACAGAAGACGCAGACAACGCGGCGGATATTCGCAATACCAAAACAACCAACCCTTTAGTTTATCCTATTCGGTAGGAGGTGTTTTACCAGCGAGTCAACTAGCATTAGCAAATCCTCCGCCAATCGCAAGTGTAACGAATAATGCAGTGGACAATTACAACCATTATACCAATACAGGGTTTCCTAGCAAAGGACACTAAATCCACTTTTAGTAATATTTAACCGCAGAAATTTTATAATCTTCCGTCTTATGTTTAGTCATGTATATTATTTTGAGAAAAATATAAAAAATAGTTAAGGGTGCGGTTTTAAATCTTCAAGGGTGTAAAATACGCGTTGCTCTAACATTATTATATTATCTTCAGAATCGTGCATAATATAATATATTGATAAATAATAATTTTGGTTACTTTTTGAAATTCAATAGACATACACCAGATAAATACTTATCCTTTGGTGCATCTTCTTCATCTATATCTGCCGAATTATCTGTTTTATTAGCGGTTTGTTTATGATTCGTTTTCTTAGCGCAAACATCTAAATTTGGATTAAATATTGTCATCCATTTGCTTGTATCAGATGTATACGCTTTACTAGATATACAAATAATTTTATAATTTTCTTTCTTGTAAAACGTTTTTCGCTTACGCCATTGGTTTTGAAATAAATTATGACTATCTATAATGTCAACTACAATTGGCTTGCTATGTTTTTCTCTAAGAATTCTACCAACACTTTGTTCTATATCAGTCTTTGGCGTCACCATAATTAGCGTGGTGAGTGATTTTATATCAAGCGCTTCTGCAGCCATAGCGTATGTGGCAATTACGATTTTCTTACCTTCTGTTTCTTTTAATGACAATTCTTTCATTCCGCCTATATAATAACCGACAGTAGCAATATTCCTATGTTGTATGGCATCATGTAAATATTTTAAAACATTTTTGTTATGAGCAATTATCATAATTTGTTGTTCTGGGTTATATTCTAGCATATCAGAAATAACTTTTAAAATAAATTCACTACGTCTATTGTATTCACATAATTTTGATATCATTGTGCTATATGCAGGATTACCTCTATAATCTAGTTTGACTTCATTAAATTCGTCATCATCTACTTCATATTGTATAGCATGAACTACAACTTCTCTAGCTTCGTCTCTTTTACCTTTAAAAACAACCTCTCCGAGAAACATTTTGAAAACTTTTGTAGTTCCATCTTTACGGTTCATCGTAGCTGATAAACCAAGCATGTATTTTGTTACAATTTTGAATAATGAATTCGAAAATACTTCACTAGAAATATGATGCACCTCGTCTATAATTGTAAGTCCAAAATTTTCAAATATAGAACTAGGATATTCTTTCATAGATAAACTTTGCAGCATACCAATAACTATATCTTTATCATCAATATCAACAATCGGTCCTTGAATTTTACCAACTCGTGCATTCGGTAAAAATTGTTGGATTCGTTCAATCCATTGATTCATTAAAAACTCTTTGTGAACTATTATGAATGTTTTTTTATTTAATTGTGATATAATATTAAGTGAAAGCACTGTTTTTCCATATGCACAAGGAAGTTCTAATAAACCACCTCCAAATCCAACTTTTTTTACATGGTCCAAATAAGTATTAACTACTATCTCTTGATTTTCTCTAAGTTTACCATTGAATTCCAAATTTATATCATCGCCTTCCGCAATCTTGTATTGTTTAGGGGTGCCGAATTTTTCCATCCCGTAATAATGCGGCACATATAGTTTATTCGCCGATTCACGATATGCTGGAAACGTTTTCACATCCGCAGAATTCATTGGCGACCCCATAACAAATGGTTTTATAGTCAAATCATTTTTTATTTGTTTTTGTTGTTCTGCAGTCAATTCGTTTTTAGATAATGTATAGCCTTTTTGACCCAAGTAAGTGTTCAAGTTCATATATGGATGGCGCGGTGACTATATTATTTAGTAAAATCTGTTTATGTCCTTTTGTTGAAGATTATTTGCCTTCGAATAAATAAAATCTATCAATATGATATATGGAACGTTTTTCTGACTTATTTAAAAAACAACATATGGGCGAATTAGTCTTGGTAATATTATTCATCGTTTATTTAATTTTAGGTTTAAAGACTCCAGAACCTATTGCCAATATCATTGATACTTTAGTAGGTAAAATTGTAATCATCCTTATTGTTATATATTTATTTATGCACGCAAACCCAATTTTAGCTGTATTAGCATTATTCGTTGCATTTGATTTGATCAGACGTTCGTCCGCTGCAACTGGTATTGATGCTTTAAAAAAATACGCGCCTTCTGAAGAGAAAAAGATCTCCCAATTTACCGCATTTAATCAATTCCCTTATACTTTAGAACAAGAAGTCGTTGCTAAGATGGCACCCATCATGAAGTCTGGGTTTTCACTTACTCAGGCATCTTATAAGCCATTATTGGACAATCTTTACGATGCCTCTCCACTAAACGCACAAAACTAAAAAATAGGCACTAACGGATCCTATTGCTCCATGTAAATAATTAGCTCCCATTATGTGGCTAATTACTTACGAATTTACACCTGCTAATTTTGGCATCGAAGGCATTTTCGTTTCACCTGTAGTAATAAACGTATATGCATAACTGATGAATACAAAAATAAGGATAAATACGATACACCCTATTATGATCTGAAAAATGGTTTTGGTAACTGGACTGTTCATCATGGTTGACATATCATAGCTTGGCGTGTTTTTGTCGTATTCTACCGCGGTTTCTTCGCTAGAGGACCCGGTGGGTTGACATGAAATATAAATACCATCGCCTATACTCATGGTGTTTGGTCCAGAAGAATTGAAAAAAAGGCCGCCGCCTGGCGTAGGAATAGGAAATGGTTGAATAATACTTCCAAGTGTCTCTAAAGTAGAACTGTTTAATGGAATCGCTTCTAATATATCAAATATTACCCATTCGGCGCTTTCGGATTCAGTATAACTGTAAAATGGTTTTTTAGGCACAATATTTTCTAATGTAAACCCAGATATATTTAAATTGGTGGAATCGCCATGAGCAGGAGCATTGGTGGCGACACTTTGAATTAATTCGGTAATTAAATTTGACGCAGTAGACGAATCGCTAGATGATTTGATAGGTATGCCGACAAATAATTTTGGTCCACCCTTTACCGGGGTATGTTCTATGATGATTTCCGCATCGGTTGTCGAACCATTAAATGTGTGAATTGACGGACATGTAATTTGGATTTTAGATACATTGTATTTTTGATTATTATACATTACAGGTGAAACGGTACTATTATCATAGGTTAAAGAAATCATTACGCCTTCGTTTTTAGCAGTCGTATTGCTTTCCGTATATTTAAAATTATAACTACATTTAAGATCACATTTTCCTTGAACATTGTCGCGAGATATATTAATATTTTGATTACTCATTTATATAACGTATATATATAAATAAAAATATTAATTTATTTATATAGAAAATGAAATTAACTAAAGGAAAAATAAGCAAATTATATAATAAAAATAAACAGACTTTAAAAAAAAAAGCTAATAAGCGAAAAACATCTAATAAAAGCAAGACATTTAGAAGAAAACAAAAGATAAATTTGGCTAGAAAAACGTTAAAAAGGTTTCATTATAAGAAGCAAAAGGGCGGGGAAATTATACCTCCTAAAGAGGTTACAACGAAGGATGATGCTGATGTTGATATAGTATCAAGTGAAAACGTTGCAACACCTATTGAAAAATCTGTGGTACAACCTGTGGAAGAATCTGTGGTAAGTGAAGCAGAACCTGTGGTAAGTGAAGCAGAACCTGTGGAAAGTGAAGCAGAACCTGTGGTACAACCTGTGGTAAGTGAAGCAGAACCTGTGGTACAACCTGTGGTAAGTGAAGCAGAACCTGTAGTACAACCTGTAGTAAGTGAAGCAGAACCTGTAGTAAGTGAAGCAGAACCTGTGGTAAGTGAAGCAGAACATCTTGTTGATGAAGAACCACCTATTGTGGAAAAACCTCTAGTAAGTGAAGCAGAACCTGTGGTAGAACCTATGGAAGAACATCTAGTAAGTGAAGCAGAACCTGTTGTGGAAAAACCTATGGAAGAACCTCTAGTAAATGAAGTAGAACCTGTTTTAAATGACGAGTCGCCTTTAGCAGGAACAGATACCGTAAAAGTAGAAGATATACAAAATACTCCTACATTTGACTTAGATACAGGAGAAACTCCATCTACTACTACCGAACCAACATCATCTCTACCTATGTCAGAACAAAAAACCGAAGAACTAAAGGCCGCTATAGATACGGTAATAGATTATATATCAAATAAAGTCTCTGAAAATGTATCCAACAAAGTAGCCCAAAATATATCATCGTCCTCAGGCGAAAATATACAAAACGGTTTCGATTCTATTAATAAAACCGTCGAAACAATGGCGTCCAATGGGGTAACTACTGGCGGCGGAAACTGGGTAAATAGTAAAGATGATGTAGTTGTTGAAGATGCCATGTGTCCTATTTGTCACGAAAATTTCGCTGAAACCCCTAACCAAGCAATATATAAATCGGTCTGTGGTCACGTTTTCCATAATGATTGTATGCTACAAGTTTGTCAATTACCTTTAGACAAACGTATTTGTCCCATGTGCAGAAAGCCATTAGAAGACGACTGTAGCGATGTTTATGCCTTCAAGAATAAAGCATTAGTCGACCCTGATAATGAAGAAGCTCCTTATTTTGAAGACATTGAAATTCAAAATATATACGAAAACCAGACATAAATATTTTACAAAAATCTTACAAAAATCTTACAAAATCTTACAAAAATCTTACAAAAATAACACTATACAAAAGGCAAATATTTCATAGTATTATTATCATAAACCGTCACTTTATAAGCTTCATTCACACCTTCGATGTATACGCTATCACCGTTATACAATTTGTCGCAACCATATTCATTGGTGCAACTTCTTCCTGCACGCGAAACAGGCAACTTCACATTATTATGTTGATTGCTCGTTGTATAATATTGCCATTTATCACGATTTGTGAATAACGGTCGTCCCATCAATGGCAATATACTATCTTTACTAGACCCATTTAAAGGTGTTAAAATACCCAGTTGTCTATAGCTAGTATCGACGGCACCAATATTGGTAGACACATTAATAGGAACCGCTCCTGGCGGAACCCCGTTAAACCCAGAAACAAAATATCGTTCATCACTCAATGGCGGATTGTATGGATTCAATAAAGGGTCGCTCGTTAAGGGAGGAATAAAATTGCTATATGGCCAACTGGGGATGAATCCACCAAACCAGGACACGTTCTCTCTTTGGTTCTCTTTGATGACTATTTTTTCGGATGGTTTGTTATTTACCACGATGTTTTGCCCACTCGCATTGGTATAAATTAAATACACAAAAATGACTACACAAATTATTAGAAAAAACATGGAATAATTTTCAATACATATGACTCCTGGTGGACACTTTTTCATATTATATTATTATAATATAAAAATCTAATTCACATTTATTACCATTATTACCATTATTACCATTATTACCATTACCGCGACTACCTATTGAATATACCGCTTATGCGGTTTTTGGAGCGCCTCCTAAACTACTAGACATTTTTTTTGCCATTTCCATTATGCTTGACATTCCGCCTCCATTGGTGTCCATATTTTCCATCATGCCCTGCATTTGTTGTGCCATAGGCATCATTTTTTCAACCAATGGTGCTAGACCTTTCATCGATTCGGCCAAGTCCATTTGTTGTTTCATTAAACGCTGAGTGTCGTTAGTTAAACTCTTAATACCATCACTACCTAGAACTTTATTTAATTCATCATATGCATTTTCAATCGTTGCCGCATAATCGATTTTAGAACCACCGTTTTTTTGACGTCCTACCTCAAAATGTTCATCGGACTTGACATTAGATGATTCTACGTTGGTCGAGTCGGCGTTTTTTGCATTACCGTTATTATTCGTTTGGTCAGCATGATTCACTATAGGATGTTGTTCTTTTTTTCTTTTTTCGTCATTAATTTTATCTATGGTATCACTATGTGTTTGTTTGTCAAAACCCTCAATACTAGTAAAGCCCTCTTTTAAAGCGAACAAATTTACTAAAATAAGCGGAACACCTAAAACAATGATCATATTTTTACTAAAGTATCTAACTAGAACTGCTAATATTAGAAAAAAAACAAGGTTGTTAAATTTACCCATAACCATATATCCAACGATATTAAATAAAGCTATGATTGCAACAGCCATTAATAACCATTTGTTTGTTAGTGTTTTTGATACAATGGACTTAACTTTCATTTATATATAATATTTATATATTATTTCCAAATGTGTAAAAAAAATTGAATAAAATTCTATGAATAATTAGGTTGCATATTATACAACCAACCCATACTCTATATGAAATAAATCATAAAATAATCATTTTAACATGACGAATAATGATGCTGATAGAGGCGTTGATATATTCGACGAATATGACGTATATTCAGACGACGAGGATGATGCGGACAGTATTCTTTATGATCCAGATGATACATGTAATACGCGATATAATATCATTTTATGCGAGTTGTATAATACAGAATTACACGGTGAAACAAACGATGAACTATTGAAAACGAGTTATCTAGTTTATTGCCGATTTAAAAAACTAGATATGGAATATATTGAAGATTATGTGGACGATTTTAACGCCTATTACCTGAGTCTGATAAATAATAATAGTAAGTGTGTTACAGCCCATTCGGTGTTTAGAAATTATAAAAATATTATATTAAAACAACCTTATATTAAAACAGAAATAGCACAATGTGTTTATTTGGAAAATCTAGAATGCGTTGCTATTTTAAAAACGTTTTGGATTAAGTTAATACAACGAACTTGGAAAAATATTTTACAAAAAAGAAATTATATTTTAAAAAAAAGAGCAAATATAATTTCTTTAAAACATAGAGAAGTGACGGGTAGATGGCCGAATGATTGTATAAATTACCCTGAATTACGTGGTATGCTTTCAGACATGCTCTAAAAATGGCATCATTGCTTTTTTATTTTTTTATTTTTTGGAATGTCTTCTACCTCTTGCGCTACTTCTGGCGTGAAGGAGAAGGGTTCTTGGAATAGATACACCTCTCATGGAACTTGTGTGGATACTTCTTCGTTTGCTATTTTTATAAGTAAAACCGCCTCTTTGTTTTTTATGTTTCCTTGTTTTTGTACTAGCGCGTTTTTTACCGCCAAATGTAACTTCATTATTTCCTTTTTGAAATTTAAACGCTTCCTTTTGTAAATAGCTTTCGATGGAAGCAGGTGTTGCTTTATTATTTTGTATAAAGGCTATCGCATTTTTCAATTTTTGTTGTCTAGCAGGAATAGACTCCTTGCTTAATTTTTCTTGTAATTTATTTAATGCGATTTGTTGTTGTATTTTTCTTATTCCAGAAAAAGGATTACCAGTTTCGTCCAATACATTTATGTCCGTTTTATTTGTCGCTGTTGCTGGTTGCCCGGTTTGCATAGCGGTATTAATAGCCATGATAGATGCTTCAATTTGACCCAACAAATCTTCTAGGTCTTTTTGATTTTGGACATTCGGAGCTGAATCGGTTAATGCTTGTAAGTTTGTTAGTGCTTGAATGATTGCGGCGTTTGCTTCTTTAATTCGATCAATCAAATCTTTATTTTCAGCCATTAATTTATCTTTTTCGGCGTTCAATTGTGCAATTTGTCCTTGACATTGATTTTGGGCATTCGATACATTTTGGGCATGACTCGCTGCCTCATTCGTTTTATCTTGTAATTGTTTTTGTAAATTTTGAATAGATGCTTCATCACTTTTAATTTTTGCATTTAATTTATCCATTTCCGCTTGATTTGCTAAACGTTGCTTTTCTAATTCTTCTTTAAATCCGTCGGCTTGTTTTTTAATTTCTTCGGCATGCTGGCGCGGTAAATCTCCTTTACTGGTTAATTCCGCGTCTAAAGCCTTTGTACGGTCTTCTAAAATCGCATTTTGGTCGATTAACGCACGTAATTTTGCTTCCGAATCATTTATTCTTTTTTGTAAATCAGCCTTTTCTGCATTTGTTTTGTTCTGTAAATCGCCTAATTGTTGTGTTAACGATGCTTTTTCGGCCTCTAAAGTTTTCATTTTTTGTGCCAAATCCGCAATTTGTTTGTCTTTGTCGCCTATTGCAGTGGAGTTGGTATTTACTTGTCCTTGTAAACCATCTACTTTCGCTTTTAAATTATTAATATCTGTTGCTAACTTTTGAATTAAACCATTAATGTTTTTTAAACGATTGTTTAATGTGGTATTGAAGTTTTTTTTGTCATCAATCGTCTTTTGAACATTTTGATTCATTTGTTTCAATTTATTCATATTATTTATAAAATCCGTTAAGAATTGGGGAGGGTTTGACATATGGTATATAATAAAATAATATTATAAATATTTTTATTGTATTTTCTAAATTACAACTAGGAACCTTATAACTTGGTATCGATATATTGGGTATCCTTTATAATAGATTCTAAACCTTTTTTAATTGAATTTACTTCTTTTAATATTTTCTCTTGTTCAAACTTGGCATCCTCGATATTATGTTTACTTAAATGTCCTTGATTTGTTAACTCATTAATATAACTATTTAATATTTCTAGAGCCATGATTTGCTCTTGTTTTTGTTGCACAATATAATTATAATATGTAACATAGCCGTTTTTAACTTCGGATAAAAAATGGTTTTGTTTGGTAATAAATCGAAATTTCTTTTGTTTTTCTAGCAGCATTCTTTTTTTGGCTTCGACGATTTCTTCTATATGAAGTAATCTCTCGTCTTTTTGTTTTACAGTCATATTCACAGGAACAATTGTATATTCCATTCTTACAATAAAGAGTTATTTTATTTGTTTTTATTTGTTTTATTGTTTATTTGTTTTATTGTTTATTGAAAAATATAAAATCTTCCTTATATATTATTTAGGATGTCAAAAAACCACGCAGAACCTTTGCTAGCTCCTGACGATAATCGTTTCGTAATGTTTCCAATCAAACATCAAGACATCTGGGAAATGTATAAAAAACAAATCGACTGTTTTTGGAGAGCAGAAGAAATAGATTTAACCAAGGATTTAACCCATTGGGAGAGCTTAGACCGAAACGAAAGATATTTTATATCAATGATTTTGGCGTTTTTTGCGGCGAGTGATGGGATTGTTTTGGAAAACCTTGCTTCACGCTTTATGAATGATGTGCAAGTATCGGAAGCCAGAGCATTTTATGGGTTTCAAATTGCAATGGAGAATATACACAGTGAAACGTACAGTATTTTAATCGAAACATATATTAAAGACACGGAAGAAAAAACCAAACTCTTTAATGCTATCGAACATTTCCCTTGTATTAAAAAGAAGTCCGATTGGGCGCAAAAATGGATTCATGATAATCGCAGTAGTTTTGCGACTCGTTTAGTGGCCTTTGCCTGCATAGAAGGCATCTTTTTTAGTGGCGCATTTTGTAGTATTTATTGGATGAAAAAACGCGGTTTAATGCCTGGTCTCACCTTTAGTAACGAATTGATTTCACGTGATGAAGCGTTGCATTGCGAATTTGCAGTACTATTGTATTCAAAATTGGTGAAAAAAGTAGACAAAGCACGCATTCATGAAATCATCAAAGAAGCCGTTGAAATTGAAACGGAATTTATTTGTAATGCGTTACCATGCCGGTTGATTGGTATGAACTCTGAATTAATGACCCAATATATTCAATTTGTGGCGGACCGTTTGTGTGTCCAACTAGGATATAAAAAGATTTATAATGTTACCAACTGTTTCGATTGGATGGAGCTGATATCTCTAGAAAGTAAAACCAACTTTTTCGAGAAAAGAACAGACGCATATGCGTTGGCGAATAAGACGAAAAGTGAAGAAGTGTTTGATTTCAGTGAAGATTTTTAGAGTGGCTATTCTTTGATACTACATACACAATAATGTAGTATAAAATTTTTTTTATCAATGGTGTTGGCTGTTATTACCATTTCCATTTTTTATTACTTCCATCATCATAGTTTTAAAATCAGTTGTTTCCTTAATAAGTTCCGCATTTTGTTTTACCAACATCAAAATAAGTTCTTTATCTGTTATATCGAAATCACATTTCAATTGATTCGTAATTTTATTCGTTTCGATTTCTTGTTCGCATGTTTTATTACACCCCTTTTTTTTGTGTTTCCATAAACCATTTCTAGAATCATATATTTTGTTACATATTTGGCACAAAAACTTATCATTGTTAAGTTTATTTTTGTTAGTAGGATGTTGCTCCTCGTTTTGCTCGTCATTTTGTTCGCCAATTGCCATTTTCGAATGTTTGCTAGAAGTCAAATGTCTTTCTAGATTGTATTTTTTGCTGCATGTATAGTCACAAGTTTCACAAAAAAATTTATTGGCGACGTTTTTCGTTTCTATGCCCATAACTTTTTTACAATGCTTTTTTGTTTGATTATGCACCTCTAATAAATGTTGGTTTTGTAATGTTATATTGCAAGTTTCGCAAAAATATATTTTTTTTATTATTTCTTTAGTTAATTGTGGTGTCTCTATTGGTTTCGGTTTGGGTTTAGGTAATGGCTCTAAACTATTTAAGGTTGCATTTAATGAAGTGAAAAACTCTTGTTCTTTTATCCTTGCCTCATAATGGTCATTACACTTAAAAAATGCAACTATTTCCATAATCCAATTATCCCAACCGCCATTTGATCTTATAGTTTTGTATAATTTGCAATTATAATTGCCAGATTTTTCATTTATACAGCTCTGTTTATGCCCGTGCTTTCTTTGTACAAAATTTGTAGTATGACCAACATATAGGTCAGTAATTAGTGGGTCCTTACAAGTTATTTTGTAAATAACCGTATTTGAATAATCAATTTCCGTTTTTGGCATTTTATATATTAAAACAATTTTATTTTTATATTAAAATAATATTAATAATATTTAACCTAAATATTTACCAAAAAAGTCTTTGCCAGAACATTTGTTCATCGATACTACATATGAAGGGGCCTAAAATCTCCGAAAAAAATATGGTCCTCCTACATTTCGTAGTAAAATCGTCATTAAACTGACTTATCCACCACTATATTCTTGGTAATATTGCGAATAATCTTATCCTCTTTTTCTAGATCATTATCACCCGACCCACCCATGGATTCTATAATGAGCTTGTTGTATTTATCCGAAACCTTTGAATATGATTTGTTGTACTCTGGGTTTTGTTCTTTAAATTTTGGTATTAAGCGCTGATTCTTCGATACGACCTTTTTGATCATCTTACGCATTTTGCATTGCGATTCATCCTTTTCCCAAGTATTTTCATCTTTAATATAAATGGTTTCTCTCTTTTTATCGGTACAATGAATGGGTCGTTTGGTAATATCGAGTGCATTCAGGTTCTTCACAATGATATTCGAAATCCCTTCGACAAAACCCACTTCCCCGACATTTTCCAAGTCGCTCACCTGTAGTTTGATAGATTCCACAAAATCGTTAATATTCATCGCATCTTTGCAAGTCTCATTTAAGAAAAGGTTTAGGTTAAATGCTTTGTTGTGTGAATTGGTATTATTGATGGTATTAGTATTATGAGTGCCGTTTTTTATTACTTCCATCATCATACTTTGCTGTTCTACCATCATACTTTTAAATTCAGTTGTTTCTTTTATGAGAGCTGAATTTTGTTTTATTAACATTAAAATCAACTCGTCTTTATCAGCTAGGTTATTATATATTATTTTGTTTTCATCCGAATCAAATGTTTCTGAATTGCTACTACACTTTTTTTTATGTTTCCATAATCCCGTTCTATCTTTATATTTTTTCCCACAATTACATTCAAATATGGTGGAACTTTCTTGAACTTTTTCGTTGACAAATGTAGACATTTGTTGATTCATATGTTTTTCAGTCGTCAAGTGCCTATCATATTGACTTTTTCGTGACGTACAATAGTCACAAGTTTCACAACGGAACTTTTTGGAACTTTCTGGAACTGTAATGGTGGCCATTTGTTGATATATTGTCAACAGATAAAAAGTTCCTAAATATTTCGCCAAAAAATGAAAAATTTTATCGTCACAAAATAAAAAATATTTTTTCAGCGACCAGAGCATAAATTTCAAATATGGTCTCAGAAAAATTTTTGGCATAAAGTATTTTGGGTTTTGAAAATTGGACAAAAAAAATGTCCAAAAATGGATTTTCCAAAAAAGTCTTCCCCAAAACATTTCATCAATACTACACGTGAAGGGACCTAAAAATTGCCGAAAAAATCGAAACCCACTACATTTTGTAGATAGATTCACTATTTTTTCGCTTTGGTCGCTTTCGCTTTGGTCGCTTTCGCTTTTACCGTCGCTTTCGCTTTTACCGTCGCTTTCGTCGCTTTCGCTTTTTCAAAGAACTTCACATCTTCATATTTCATTTGCTCTCTTTTATTTTTATTCATCGTGGAAATTCTACCTAGAAACTGTGGAAACTTGGCAAACCCCCTTTTGCTACACCTTGTCGTAGCTTTAATGGTGTTCAATGCCACATAAGGTGCTAAATCGAAGTTAAACACCGGGTCTAATACATCTCCGTCAGACAACGAATCCGCCGCATAAACTATGTTTTCTAATCGCTTCACCTCATCGCCGCCGCCATTCAAAACATTACTTATATAATTCTCATGAACCATCAAGGTATGAATATCATGCGACATCCAATAATATTTCACTTTCTCATCTATACTATTTTCCTGTGAAAACAATTGTCCAGTCGTATCAAATATATTTGCACTCTGTATATTTTTACTGCTGGCGTCGCCACCCTTCATTATACCCAATTGCAATGTATTTAATATAAATCGAATATCTCCGTTGGCTTGTTCGTATAATTTATCTACACTAGACTTGCTTATTTTAATGTGTTCGGTCGTGACTACTTTATAAATCAATGCATAAACGTCGTCGTATTTGGGTTTCGTCAATTTAATATCAAAACAATAATTCAATATAGGCTTGATATTTTGACTATATCTATCATCACAAATGCAAATAATCGGAATCTGTGTTTCCTTGATGCATTCTGTTAAACATGCTATAAACCCATAATCGCCGCTACTGCTATCAATGTCGCTCACGACGAGTGCGTTGTCTTGGCCATCAATCGTTTTCTTGGTGGTAAGCAGCGGTCTAATAGTTTTATTTATGGTCTCTTTATCTCTATCTTCATCAATCGATAAATGAATCACGTTAAAGTCGTGTTTTTTAAGCATCAATTCCACCAATAGTGATTTGCCAACCCCATTCACACCAGAAATTAATGCACACTTGTTTTTTTTATTGTTCTCGTCCCATTCCAAGAGCCATTGAATGAATGGTTGTATAACATTTTTGTTGCCCACAAAGTCGCCAAGGCGCGTCGGCCTATATTTTACGGTAAACATGGATGTCATATACTATGTATTGTGTATTTATTATGTTCTTATATTTGTGCAACAAAAATACTCATTTTTATTTTATTTGTATATCATAAATTCATATTTTATATTTTATATGACATCATATTAAATACAAAACCCTATTATTATATATATTATGATTACCTGTAATTTAATGGGCGGTCTTGGCAACCAAATATTTCAAATTTTCGCAACTATTTCCTATGCGATGAAAAGCAGAAACCAATTTAAATTTATCGATAAAGACACACTAGGCGGCGGCTCTACGACGCTACGATATACATTTTGGAATTCATTCTTTGCCAATTTAAAACCATTTTTGACTTCCACGTTTCCAGCATTACATGTTATCCGTGAAAAAGGTTTCCAATATAAGGAATTGTTGGTCTTGGAAATGATGAACCGCGATGTATTATTAAGCGGTTATTTCCAAAGTTATAAATATTTTCAAGAAAATTATGAACCCATATGTAGAATTATTGGTCTAGGCAAAATGAAAACCGAATTATTATTAAGTTTGGATTTAATGGGCAAATCATTAGAAAAAACAATTAGTATGCATTTTAGATTAGGTGATTATAAAAAAATACCAGAATATCATCCGATAGCAACCTACGAATATTATGAAGGGGCTTTAACACATATACAGAAAGAGAAACCACACGATGATTTTACCATTTATTTTTTCTGTGAAGACGGTGACCTTGAAGAAGTCCAAATGACCGTAGACAAATTAACGAAGCGTTTCCCCAGATATTGTTTTGTGCGCGGCGATAATACATTAGCAGATTGGCAACAAATGCTTTTAATGAGTTGTTGTCATCATAATATAATTGCAAATAGCTCGTTTAGTTGGTGGGGTGCTTATTTTAATTCCCACGATGATAAAATAGTGTGTTATCCATCAGTCTGGTTCGGACCAAGCGCGAATCATGATACGAGTGATTTATGTCCGCCTGAATGGATAAAAATCCCCATCCACCTTTAGGAAAGGTGGAGCCAAATCCACTTTTAGAAAAAGTGGAGCAAAAATTCACAACCACTTTTATACTACGTACTAGAAAAGTCCAAAGGAACTTCCACGAAGCTTAAGCCGTTGCAGAACCAAACATATTAGAAAAATATAATTTCTAATATATTTGAAAATATTTCATGAAGTAATTTCTAGAACGTAATAAAAAGTAATGTTTTGCTCCACTTTTTAAAAAGTGGATTTGGCTCCACCTTTTCTAACGGTGGAAACCGTGGCTGCGTAATAAGTCTGGAACCTTGTCACCATTTCCTTTTGCATTAAAAGCAGAATCATTATGGATTCTATGTTTTACCAGAATTTCTTGAAGATTGAAAAATTTCTTGTTTTGATTTCTCAATCTTAACCACATATCATAATCTTCAATACCATTTTCATTCCAATAGCACAGCTCTTTTCTTATAATAACACTTGAATTTATGACTGGATTTACCGAACTAAAATCAAAATGACTAATATCACCACTAGGTATAGGAGGTACGACCCCATTTCTATCGCCGAACCACACACAATTCGAGCCAATCACATCATAATTATTTAAAAATTTGGCTTGTATTTCTAATTTTTGTTCATGCCAAATATCATCCACGTCAAGCAAAGCAATATAATCATAATTACATAATTTTATCATTTCATTTAAGGTATTCGATTTACCTCTAGTTGGGTAAAAATCAATTACGCGTATTTTATCACTTTTGGCTTCGTATTCCTTGGCTTTTTGATACACTTCCGAGTTTAGCGGATGTCCGTTGATGCCAATTAAAAGTTCCCACTCATTATACGTTTGTTTCAATACAGAGGACACCGATTCGTCGATATATTCGATACCATTATAGATAGGAATTAAAATACTAATCATACACAAGCTTTAGAAAAGGTTGCCCTAAAGTAAACGAATATCCACCTTTATCCACCTTTGAAAAGGTGGAGCCAAACCCTAAAACAAATTATATCTTATATATTTGTCTCATAGTTCGGTAAACATTTTTATCCACTTTCAGTCAAGGTTTGGCTCCACCTTTCCCAAAGGTGGATTTAAAGGTGGATAAGAATTCTCTGAAACATAAACCAATTATCTAATCCAGGCAACCCTTCTCTAAATAAAGTGAAACTATCCACATCCGAGAGAATGCAATCTACCAAGACAATCTGGTCGTCTTTCACCAAATATTCATGTGTAAAATATCGCTGTAATTTAATATCATATGTTTCTGCCCACCAATATATTTTGTCTTTATGAAGAAAGAAAAACCCGCCAGCAATAGAAACTTGATTGGGCGGTATTTCCTGCACAGGTAATCCATAGCTATTTTTTTTATTTACTAATTGATATAAATAGTTCATGGAATCGTTATTATTATTAACACAGGCATAACAAACTTTCTCTTTATATTTATTCAACACTACTGGATTCGCTCCCCACTTGGTTAATTTGCTGGTGTGTGTGTCATCGTGTCTATTACGAAAATAACCAATATCACACCAACCATAAAACTCGGTATCAAAGTATTTTCTGTCAATAGTCTCCTTTACAAACCGTATTTTCTCGGACCATAGCATATTCAGCTCCCAGCAAGACCTATCATTGAGTAATACATTTTTCTCATGATTTTTGACCCAATAATCCCTATATTTGTAGTTATA
>Ga0187843_10000331_pt1 | contig 35068 bp, 26 predicted proteins | sample SpaLakP09_SKY_43_FD_134516 | JGI IMG/M metagenome (GOLD analysis project Ga0187843, IMG submission 134516) | Oligotrophic lake water microbial communities from Sparkling Lake, Wisconsin, USA - SP09_SKY_43 | ecosystem: Environmental > Aquatic > Freshwater > Lake | place: USA: Sparkling Lake... | reverse complement strand
CCGCATTCTGATCTTCTGCCATCGCCAGTGTCTGTTGTTTCATGGAAGTCAAACGTCTTGTTCGGTTGTCAGTCTTTAACGCTTGAGAATAGAATCCGTTTACTTAATCAGCGTAGCCTTAACACTGGTTTTGGCCGCAATAGATGGGCATATCGTACCCGAGCGAAAAACAGAATTTGCTTGTCTGTCGAGTGTACGCAGTATGCTTGATGAAATCCCGGATTTTCCTGCTCCTTTACGCATTGCGCCGACGCCAGAACAAATACCCTTGTATGAGCTTGAACGTGCCCGTATCTGCGACGCCCTGAAAAAAGACCATTTGCAAGAAGCGCTGACGATGATGCGTAAGGGGTTTTTTGGATATTACAAAAAGGATTATCGGACTTGGCTAAGGGAAGGAGCCGCTCCTTACGCCGCAGGTATAGAGGAAAGAAAACAAGCTGAGTTCAAAGCCAGGTGGAAATTTTGGTAAATCAAAATGCGAAACAGTGTCACCATGAAAATTGATGGTTGCGAAATTTTGAACCACTGCAGCCAAGCTTATAAGCTAAGCCTGTTGCAATTACCCCCACGGAAGAAATCGTAACACCGGAAGATATCGTAACAAGTGAAAATATTGACAATGTCCATGTCATAATCATTGTGCAAAATTTGTGCAATCAGCACCGATACTTCAGGGAAGCACCATGCAAAGCAAATCGTTCAAAATGGCGATGTTGTTCGCCTTACTCATCGCCATCATAGGCGGCGCATACTGGTACAAAAACAAGAGCCAGGGCACGTCTGACGGGATTGGTGCCCTGGTGGTCAATGATGATCCAAATGCGCCGATTACTCTGGTCGATGCGGCAGACCGTGGCCTCGATGGTGCGCCTGCACTGGCGCTGACCTTCAGCATCCCGCTCGACAGCGGCAAGACTTATGAAAAGTATTTGCAGGTATTCGAGATGCCACCCTCGGCAGCTGACCTGAAAAAGGCCGAGACCAATAATAATGATGAGGACAATGGCTATGACGATGATGGCCAGCCCAAAAAAGGCAAGGTCAGCACCGTCAGCACCACCGCAGAAGATACCGACAGCAAAGGTGGCAAGCCAGTAGCCGGTGCCTGGGTGGTCGGTGAAAACCCTCGTCTTTTATACTTCCCGCATATCAAGCCACAGACCCGCTATGTTGTACAAGTGCAGCCCGGCCTGCCTGCCCGCAATGGCAAGACCCTGGGTAGCGAAGCACGATATTCCATCGTCTCGGCGCCAGTGTCACCTTCCTATTATTTCGCCAGCAATGGCATGGTCTTGCCTGCCAAGCAGAATGGTGGCTTGCCCGTCGTTACAGTAAATGTGCCGGAAGTCGACGTGCAATTCCTGCGCGTAAAAAATGACCAGTTGCCACGCTTTTTGGACCGCGTCATCAATGGCAAGCCCAAAAAAGCAGATGCCGCAAAAACCGAAGGCGAAGAGGGCGAAGGCGGAGATGACTACAACTACGACTGGAAGCGCAGCAGCTTGAAAGGTGCGGTCCAAGTATACCAGCTTGATGATCTGCGCAATATGTCAGAGAGTGTCTATCTTGGCCGCTTCATGACCGAGCAAAAAGCCAATAAGCGCAGCGTCACCTATATCTCGGTCGAAGACATCAAGGAACTCAAGGAACCAGGCGTGTACGTCGCCGTCATGAGTCAGCCCGGCCGCTTCCGCTATGAATACCAGACCACGTATTTCTATGTATCCGACCTTGGCCTGCATACGCATTTGTATGACAAGTCAGCGGATGCCTTTGTCAGTTCTTTGACTGATGGCAAAGCTGTCAGCGGCGTCGAAGTATCGTGGATGGATGAAGCCGGCAAGGTGCTGGCCAAGTCTGACACCAATGGCGATGGCCATGTGACTTTTGCCGAACAACCAAAGACTGCCAAGATTTTGATGGCACGCAAGGGTGAGCAAATTTCTGTGCTGGCACTGAAAGAACCTGCACTGGATTTGTCTGAATACGATATCACAGGCTCGCCATTCAAGGCGACGCGTCTGTTTGCCTATTCTGGCCGCAACTTATACCGTCCCGGCGAACAATTTGATTTGTCGGTCCTCGCTCGTGATGCCGATGGCCGCGCCGTACCTGCCAAAGCCATACAAGCCAGGCTGAAACGCCCGGATGGCAAGGACCAGTTCACCGCCACCTGGCGGCCAGACCAGCGTTTTGGCGGTTATCTCGTCAAGCGTATAGAATTACCCGCTGATGCACCTACCGGTTTCTGGACCCTGGAATTGCGGGCTGATCCTGCCGACAAGGTGCCGGGTACGGTATTTCGCTTTGGTGTCGAAGAATTCCTGCCAGAGCGCATGAAGCTGGACCTCAGCAGCAAACTGGCGAATTTGGCGGCTGACAGTGACTACAGCGTTGATGTCGTCGGTAACTACCTGTATGGCGCACCAGCAGCCGGTAACCGCCTGCTGGGTGTGGCCCAGTTTGAACGCAATAAGAATCCGCTGGCCAAGCAATACCCCGGTTTTGAATTTGGTGACGTCACTGAAAACGAAGCCAAGACCCGTACTGAGCTGGAAGAAAGCAAGCTTGATGATGAAGGCAAGGCATCCGTCGATGTTGATCTCTCACCCATCGCCAAACGCCGCTCACCGTTTACCGTACGCACTACCCTGAGCTTGCTGGAAAGCGGTGGCCGCCCTGTCGTGCGCAGCATGGAACGCGTGGTCTGGCCTGCCCCAGTGATGGTCGGCCTGCGCCCCATGTTTACCGGTGAATATGCACCCGAAGGCAGCCCGGTTGAATTTGAAGTCATCCGTTCGGACAAGGATGGCAAATTGCAGGCATCGCCAACCTTGCCGGTACGCCTGTTCCGCGAAGACCGCAATTACTACTGGCGCTTTGAAGATCAACGCGGCTGGCAGTCTGGCTTCACTGAAACCGATGAACTGGTAGAAACCAGTGCCGTTGCCGTGCCCGCCAATGGCCGTGGCAAATTGCGTCTACCGGTGCGCTATGGCCGCTATCGCCTTGAAGTGCTGGACCCGGATACCAAGATGCAGGCCGTGTATCGCTTCTATGTAGGCTGGAGCGCCCGCAGTGATGAAAGCCAGGGCGTGCGTCCTGATAAGGTCGCCATGAAGCTGGATAAGCCCGTGTATAAAGATGGCGACACAGCCCGTCTGACGATCACCCCGCCGCACAAGGGTGAAGCACTGATCACGGTAGAAGGCGACAAGACCCTGTGGGTAAAACGCATGTCTGTCGGCACTGGTGCAACCACGATAGATATCCCACTCAATAAAGACTGGAAACGCCACGACCTGTATGTCTCTGCCGTGGTCCTGCGCCCAGGCAATGAAGGCGATAAAGTGACACCAGCGCGTGCACTGGGTCTGGCACATATCCCGCTGGACAGGGCAGACCGCAAATTTGCAGTGACCATGGAAGCGCCTGTCAAAGTGCTGCCTGACAGCATCGTCAAAGTAAAAATCAAGGTGCCAGAAGCCAAGGGCCAAAAAACCATGGTGACCTTGTCAGCAGTTGATGTAGGTATCCTGAACATTACCAAGTTTGCCTCGCCAGACCCGCATGCCTTCTTCTTTGCCAAATTGCGTTATGGCTCAGACCAGCATGATATCTATGGTCGTCTCATAGAAAAAATGCAGGGTCAGAAAGGTAAACTGAAATTTGGTGGTGACACCACGCCAAAAGCCACCAAGAACTTGCCGAAAAAAGTCAAACTCATCGACATCTTCAGCGGCCCTGTGCAACTCAATGATCAGGGTGAAGCCGAGATACCGCTGGCTATTCCAGACTTTAACGGCACCTTGCGCCTGATGGCCGTGGTGGCCGGAGGTGAGCGCTTTGGCGCCAAGGATGCCGAGATGACAGTCGCGGCGCCGCTGATTGCCGAACTGGCGACGCCACGTTTCCTGTCCTTTGGTGACACTGCCATCGTCGCGCTGGATTTGCATAATCTGTCGGGTGCAGGGCAAAGCCTGAGAGTCAGCATCAATGGCGGCGAAGCCCTGAAACTGACAGAAGCTGAACGCAGCCTCAGCCTCAAAGACCAGCAAAAACAAACCCTGCGCTTCCCAATAGAAGCCAAGCCTGTGCCGGGTTTGCATACCATTACCGTCAACATCAGTGGCTCTGGTATCAAGATGGAAAGAAGCTTTGCCCTGACCGTGCAAGCGCCCACGCCACAAACCCAGATCACCAAGCGCTTTACGGTGAAGGCCGGTGAATCGCTGGATATCAAAGAGGCTGACCTGGCGGGCTTGCACAAGGCATCCTTGCTGGCTCACATGGTGGTATCGAACAAAGCTCCTATCGATATCCGTGCTGCCATCCAGGGTTTGCTGACTTATCCCTACGGTTGTGCTGAGCAAACCACCAGTACTGCTTACCCGCATGTATTCGTTGATGAAGAAGCCGCCAAACGCTTTGGACTCAAGCCTTATACACGCGAGCAAAGGGTAGAAATGATGGACAAGGCCATCGCCCGCCTGGCCACCATGCAGGCACCCAATGGCGGCTTCAGCTTGTGGGGCAATGTGTCCGAATATGAATACTGGTTATCTGCCTATGTCACCGGCTTTTTGGTGGATGCACGCGAACAGGGCTTTGGTGTGCCAGATGCGATGTATAACAAGGCCCTGGATTACCTCTTGCGCGGCTTGCAGGATGGGGTAGCACGCATGCCCGCCAGTCCAAAATCGGCAGCAGCCACAACTAACGGAACCAACACCAACGTGTGGGAAGAAAACCGTGTGCGTGACAATAGCCATTTCGGTGTACTGGCAGCAGGTGCGTATGTGTTGTCACGCCAGAACAAGGCACCACTGGCAACACTGCGCCAGATGCATGATGCCCGTGGCCACGCACAGTCCGGCCTGGCCCTGATACAACTGGGCATCGCCCTCAAGCAAATGGGCGACAAGGCACGCAGCGATGTGGCCCTGGCAGAAGGTGTCAAGAAAGGCCGTGACAATGGCTACTGGTGGTATGACTACGGCAGCAACCTGCGCGACGCTGCCCTGTCCTATGCCTTGCTGGACAGGCACCAGATCAAGCTGGATGGTCGCGATAACCTGATCGGCGTCATCGCCAATGAAATGGAAAAACATCGTTACTACAGCACCCAGGAAAAACTCGTCCTGTTCCTGGTAGGCCGTACTTACAGCACGGGTGAAACTGCGTCTTGGACAGGCACCCTGGCCGTTGCTGGCAAGACGGATGAATTGTCAGCCAAGGCCACGCTGTTCCGTGAATTGCAGGCCAGTGAATTGGCTGCCGGTGTCAAGCTGAGCAACAACAGCAAAGACAATCTGTATGTGGAATTGTCAGTCACCGGCAATTTGATCAAGCTGCCACCTGCGAAGACTGATGTAATAGAACTGAGCCGCAAGATGTATGCACCGGATGGCTCAGAAATCGGTAACCGTGCCTTGAAGGTAGGCGAGACTATTATCATGCGCATCACAGCCCGCAGCCGCAGCGCCATGGGCACAGGCATGATCGTCGACCGCATCCCGGCTGGGCTGGAAATCGAGAACACGAATATCGTCCAGGGTGAACAAATGGGTGTCGTAACGATAGACAAACTCAACCCCGCCGAAGCCATGCAAAACCCGCACATCAAGCATGTCGAGTTCCGTGATGACAGGTTTGTGGCAGCAGTACGCATGGATTGGAATGTGCTGAACCTGTTCTACCGCGTGCGGGTAGTGACACCGGGTAAATTTGTCATCCCGCCGCTGTATGCGGAAGATATGTACAGGCCGGATTTGTATGGGCAAACGGGTGGGACGGATGTGTTGACTGTGGTGGAGAGCGGGAACTAGCGGACATTGAGGAACGTAGGTTGGGTTGATCTGTAGGTTGGGCTACGCTTCATCAGCCCAACACTGGGCCTCTGAATAAGGTATTCGTTTATCAAAACCTGACCTAAGACCACTCACCACAGAGGCACCGAGACACAGAGGAAAAGCGGAGATTGTTTAGCTCCTTCCACTTCAAGGGGGAAGGTTGGGATGGGAATAGGTTTCGGTAAAACAACGGCAATCATAAAGACGTCGCTCCAGCGAAGGCTGGAGCCCAGTGGCGTTCGTTGCATACTTGAGTCGTTATTAAAGCGATTGCCCTTCGCAGATACAAGCCGGGTCTCGGCCCGGCGGCCGAATTCCTTTCTTTGCTTCGCCAAAGAAAGGAATCAAAGAAAGGCGACCGCAGACTTGCCCTTCGGGTGCTTGCGCTACGCTCAAACAACGAAGCTTTCTGATCCATTTTCTGCGAAGCACAAATTGCTACGTCCCAAGCGGTTGAAGATCAAGAGCGAAATCAAAGTCAAAACAACAGCAAAACAAGATCAATTTGACCAACATCCACATTGCTGCATTTGCCGTTTATTTGTATTTTCCATATCTGAGATTAATAAAAAAATTTCCACCGAATGACGCTCAATCTCAAGAAGTTCACCAACTTCACCACCCTGCGCAAAATCTTGCTCGCCCATAAAAAGAAATGCGCAGCAATCTTCATCGTCGTCCTGACCTTCATCATCGCCGACCTCTGTTTCCCGCTGCCCAAACCTGGTCGTGATTCACCTTATGCCATGGTAGTCCTGGCCCGCGACGGCACGCCATTGCGTGCTTTCCCTGACAAAGACCATATCTGGCGTCACGCCATCAGCCTGCAAGGAGTTTCACCCTATTATGTAGACGCATTGACGCAGTATGAAGACCGGGCGTTCTGGTGGCATCCTGGTGTCAATCCGCTGGCGCTGATGCGGGCGGCGTGGCAGTGGGCGCGTAATGGCAAGATTATTTCTGGCGGCTCCACCATCACCATGCAGGTGGCGCGCATGATTGATCCTACGCCGCATACCGTGCGTGGCAAGCTCAAACAGATTGCCCGTGCGCTGCAGCTGGAAGCGCATTACTCCAAAAAAGAAATACTGACGCTCTACCTCAACTATGCCCCTATGGGAGGCGTGCTCGAAGGTGTGGAAGCTGCCAGCCGTGCTTACCTCGGCAAGCCTGCCAGTCGCCTGACGCATGCAGAAGCAGCGCTGCTGACAGTGTTGCCGCAACTGCCCTCAGTCTTGCGGCCTGACCGTTATCCGCAACGTGCTCAGGCAGCACGTGACAAAGTGATACGCCGCATGGAGGGTAACTGGAGCAAGGACATCATCGCCGATGCCCTGACCGAGCCAGTCACCGCGCAAACTCTGCGCGAACCCCTGCTGGCCCCCTTGCTGGCGCTGCGCATGAAGCAAGATGCCAAACGCTCGAAAAACCAGCAAGCAGTGATTCAAACCACGGTAGACACCGCAATCCAGCAGACCGTGGAAACCCTGCTGGCTGACCGCATACGGCAATTGCCACCACGCGTCTCCATGGCCGCCATGGTGATGGACAACGCCACATTTGAAGTGCTCGGTTATGCCGGGTCGGCAGACTTTAGCGACCGTGAGCGTTTCAGCGATGTCGATATGGTGCGGGCTGCACGCTCGCCTGGTTCTACCCTGAAACCCTTCCTGTATGCCTTTGCGCTGGATGAAGGCTTGATCCATTCAGAGTCTCTCTTATCAGATACGCCACAATCTTTTTCTGGCTACCAGCCTGGCAATTTCCAGCAAAACTTCCATGGCCCGGTCAGCGTTTCTGAAGCACTGGTGAAATCTCTGAATGTGCCGGCTGTCGAAGTGCTGGAACAACTAGGTTCAGTTAATTTTGTCTCCATGCTCAGGCGCGGTGGCTTGAAACTGGAATTCCCGCGTGGCGCGACAGCCAACCTCAGCGTGATACTCGGTGGCGCAGGGGCCAAGCTCGAAGACATGGTCGGAGCTTATTCTTCCCCCGCACGCAAGGGCATGGCCGCCGTGCCACGGATGACGCCAACAGCGTCGCGCAAGGAACAAAGGATGATGAGTGAAGGTGCCGCCTTCATCGTGCGCGACATACTGGAAACTGGCGGGCCAGTAGCGCGCGCCGTCGAAGGCAATGGCAGCTACCGTGGCATCGCCTGGAAGACCGGCACCAGCTTTGGCTTTCGCGATGCCTGGGCAGTCGGCGTCAGCAACCGCTATACCATAGGCGTCTGGGTAGGGCGGCCAGATGGCACACCCAATCCCGGCTTCTTTGGTGCGAATGTGGCAGCGCCCTTGCTGGTGGATATTTTCACCGCCATTCCAGATGGCCGCAGCCTCAGCCCGGCATCGCCACCAACCATGGTAAGTCAGGAAAAAATCTGCTGGCCGCTGGGTACACTCGCCAGCGAACAGCCAGAAAAACTGTGCCCGCTGCAACGCACAGCCTGGGTCTTGAATGGCGCAGCACCACCAAGTTTTGCCGACCGCCTGAAAACCGCCTCACCCATTTTCACCTACTTTGTCGATAGCCAGAGTGGCTTGCGGGTAGCCCCAGAATGCAGCAAACGCCCTATGGATAAATTACAGGCAGCACGCTGGCCTTCAGCACTGGAACCCTGGCTGGATGCCGGTTTGCGCAAAGTCGCCCTGCCACCCGCCTGGGCAGCAGAATGTGCCGCTATCTACAATGCCGATGAAATCATCAAGATAGTCGGCCTCAGCGATGGCGAAATCCTGCACCGGGCCAGCGGCAAGGAAGTGCCCAAAGCCAGGCTGGAAATCCGTGGCTCTCAGGCAGAAGTCAGCTGGATGGTGAATGGCCATCTGGTGGCAAACAAGCTGGCGAACCAGTCTCAAATCATAGAATTCCCTGAGGCCGGGCGCTACGATATTACTGCCTTTGATGCGTATGGGCGTTATGACAGGATAAGCGTGAGCGTAACAAGGTAAAGCTATGTAAGGAAGCAGCTATCTTCACTTTTCCTTCATATTTTTTGCTTAAGATCGATCCTGTCATCAACACTCTTGAAAGGACGCAGCATGAAAACGCTACTCTCTCTGGCCCGTGCCAGTATCTTCATAGCGGCATTAGGTGCCAGCCTGTTTGTGTATGCACAAGCTCCCGGCGGTGACCAGAAAAAACCACCTGAAGCGGGCAAAGACGACAGACCAAGACGTGAACCACCACCGCAAGCTTATGAAGACTGCAAAGGCAAGAAGGAGGGTGCAGTCGTGCAAATCACCACGCCACGCGAAGGCAAAATTTCTGCCACTTGCACTACATCATCAAAAGGCCTGTTTGCCCGTCCTGAACATCCGCCTCACCCACCAGAAGGCAAGACCAAGAATCCACCTCCCAAGAAATAATTTGTCACAATAAGTTTTCTTACTTTGCGTGTCAATTCCAGTGCAAACAGATTTGCCAGTGTAAGATTTCCTACCCTGGCAAATCTGCATGCATACCGAAAGAAAACCATGAGTGATGAAAAACTGCTTCCTGTTTTTATTCCCGCCCTGATCGCACTTTTAGTCAATGCGGAAGATAAAAAGAGCACACCATTAACACCTGATGAAGTGCTGGAAATCCGTGACAATGCCAGCGTCATGATGATGGAAAAAACCCACGCTGATGCACTCGCTGAATCACGCGGCTATGATGATATCGATCCAGAAAACCGCTGGTACGAATGGCAAATGTGCAGGCGAGAAATGGACCGTAAGCCTGATCTCGACCCTGGCGCGAAAATTTCCATGACTAACTCAAATGATGCAAGCATGCAGCAAGCTTTTGCCGATGCCAAGCAATCATTGCCACATTTCAGAAAGCTTATACACAGCAACACTGAAGAAGAATTTTCCCCTCTGATCAAAACCAAATTTGCTCTTGCCAATGGCAATATGTTTGTGTGGCTGAGAGTAGTTGAAAGCAGCGATACAGGTTTTACAGGCGAGCTATTTGAAGTGCCCGCAGACCTACGCGATCATGAAATTGGCGACACATTCAATCTTGAAGATGCGGCAATCATAGACTGGATGATTAATCACGATGGTGCCATGCACGGTGGCTATACTATCAGGGCGCACAGGGCAACGCTGGATGACAAGGAGCAGGCCAGGCTAGATGAACATCTCGGTGTCAGGCATTATATGTAAGCAGAAGAATTCAGTTCAGGCGTACAACTCAGAAAACAGTTGTATCTGAAAGGATATGCATTGACCGATGTTACTTGTCCATTTTTCAAGCAGTAGGATTTTTAAATTTGAATATGTGCTGTAATCAGCTTTGACCTACACAATTTAGACACTATGGGTTCAAGACTGGGGCGCATGGCGAGGACGCGCAGTTCAGCCAACTGTGCAGCATCATTGAGCGTGCAAGGTTCAAGTCTTAGATTCATATCACGAACAATTTTGTGCACAGCAATTGTGTCATGTGGATAAACGCATTCTTACCCACTTTTGGCACATCCCATTTACCTCCAACACGCACTCACCGCTGGTGGACGATCACCATATCCAGCTTGGGAGTAATCAATAAGTATTGTCCATGCAAACCCCAGGCCATGTACGCTCCGTGCAACGGTGAATCACTGGGTTCTTCCAGCACCCACCACATATTGGAAAACACCTGAGCGTACGGTCAGCAAGTTGCACAGCCTGCATTGTGCGCTGGTCGCGGAAACTCTGGCCTGTTCAGCACTTGGAAAAACTGTGGCGGCATTGTGAATTGCTGGCTGCCATGTGTGGATAAACACTCATTTATTCTCAGTCTATAGGTGAGATCTGAGGCATGCTCGTGACCTGTGATTGAGGTGACCAGGATCAGGGACGCGGGCGACCTGCGGGAAAGACTGGGCGGCTGGTATCTGATGCCAAACTGTCTGTGCGCTTATGACAATTGTCATGAAATACTGCTTACAGCCGCTACTTATGCAGGTGTCCTGGCTTGCATATACTGGAGTCTCAATCAACCAAGGAAGGAAATCCTGCCATGTCCGACATACTCTCTTACTCTCAAATCGTTCCGCTGGGTGCATTTGCTGTTGCCATCGCTTACTCGGTCTGCCATGCCTGGATCAAGACCAGTCAGCACGAAGCTGAACTGCAACAACGCTCCATGGAACATCAGGAAAAAATGAAAGCCATGGAGCTGGAAATTGCCCGCAACCAGGCGGTAGCGGCAGACAGAAAAAACAGCTAGTCTGAGTTACAAGTATATGTACCCAGTCAGCAGGCATGCGATGCACATTGAGCGTGATCGCATGCCGGTTGCATCTGATGTGGACAGATGGTTGCCCAACATCACACCAGCAAATCAGCCAAGCTGCGTGCAATCACCTTGGTAGCGCGCCTCAAGTCTTCCAGGTTCAAACGCTCATCTGCGCGCTTGGCATGTGACTCCAGTACAGTACGCGGACCTGCCCCATAGATGACGCCTGGGATGCCTGCTTCCGAGAACAGACGTACATCGGTATAAAGTGGCGTGCCAAGTGCAGGAATCGCTTCACCAAACACGGCACCACCATGTTTTTGTATCGCTTCTACAAGTGGCGTATTGCCAGGCAGGGGGCGCATGGAATTTGCCAGCAAGATGCGTTTTACGTCGACACTGATGCCAGGCAGTTCAGCTGCAGTATCGCTGATGACTTTGCGCAAAGTCGCTTCGACTTCTGCCGGATTTTCTTCCGGTATCAAGCGGCGGTCCAGCTTGAAGGTCACGCGGCCAGGGATGACATTGGTATTGGTGCCACCTTCTATCGTCCCCACATTCAAATAAGGATGAGTAATGCCTTCGACTTTCGAGGTCACCTGTTTGTAGAGAGTGTTTTGTGCATACAGGGCATTCAGGATTTTCACTGCAGCCTGCAAGGCATCGACGCCAGAGTCAGGGATTGCCGCATGGGCCATCTTGCCGTGTACTGTCACTTCCATTTGCAAACAGCCGTTATGTGCCGTGATGACCTGGTAAGAGAAACCGGCGGCGATCATCAGATCAGGTTTGATCAAGTTGTGCTTGAGCATCCAGCCGGGGCCGACTCCGCCACCAAATTCTTCATCATAGGTAAATAGTAATTCCAGCGTGCCTGCTTTTGGCTTGGCAACTGCTTCCAGTGCGCGCAAGGCAAAAGTGTAGGTAGAGAAGTCGCATTTACTAACCGCAGTAGCACGGCCATAGATATTGTCATTTTCTATTTCACCACCATAGGGGTTCTTGGTCCAGCCTTCGCCTGGTGGCACCACGTCACCATGGGCATTCAGCAGCACGGTCTTGCCTGGGCCATACTGGCGGCGGACCAGCAGGTTGGTGATGCTTTGCAGGCCAGCGTCTTTGACTTCGCTGTCCGGCACTGCATGCTTTTCTGCGACGATACCCATGTCTTGCAGCAGATCGGCGGTACGTTCTGCATGTGGGGCATTATTGCCAGGAGGCGTGTCAGTTGGCACACGTACCAGTTCTTGCAGGAACTTGACCTGCTCGTCAAAGTGGCTGTCTATCCAGGCATCGAGTTGTTCGTAGTTATTCATGTCTATGTACTTTCTAAATTTTTATTGATTTACTTGGCACCGGCCTGGAACCAGGCACCGACGATCGCACGTTCTTCATCCGTCATTTGTGTCATATTCCCTATAGGCATGGCCTTGAGTTGCACAGTCTGCATATTGACCTTCACTGCGTTCTGCCTGATCAGCTCTGGTGTATCGAGCTTGATACCAGCAGGTGCGGTGGCAAAACCAGGCTGGGTTGGTGCTGCCGCATGGCAGGACACGCAACGCTGATTAATGATGCCTTGCACCTTGCTAAACTGCACAGCTTCTGCTTCTGCCGCGGACAGGGCAGGGTCAGGCGCTGCCACTTTGGCTGGAGGCTTGGGGGCAATCGCAATCGCCACTGCCAGCAATAAAGTTACGCCAGCCGCTGGATAAGCCCAGTTGGTAATGCCCTTGTGACGCAGGTTGAAAAAGTGGCGTATCAAGACACCCGCCGCCATGATGACAGCCAGCACCAGCCAGTTGTATTCATGGTTATACGTCATCGCATAATGGTTGCTGATCATGATGAACAGCACCGGCAGGGTGAAGTAATTATTGTGTACGCTGCGCTGCTTGGCTTTCTGGCCGTGGATAGGGTCAGGCGATTTACCCTGTTGCATGGCTTCGACGAGTTTGCGCTGGCCGGGGATGATGAGCATCAGCACATTACCCACCATCATCGTGCCTATCATGGCACCTACGTGGATATATGCGGCGCGGCCACTGAGAAATTTCGACAACATAAACCCTGCCGCCACAATGAACACAAACATGATGATGCCCAACAAGCCTTCACGCTTACCCAGTGGTGAGCGGCACAGCAAGTCATACACAGTCCAGCCCACCAGCAGTGTGCCCAGGCCTATGCCTATCGCTTGCCAGCTGGTCAGGTCAGCGACGGACTTGTCTATCATCATTGCAGAGGCATTGAAATAATAGACGATGAACAACATCGCAAAGCCAGACAGCCAGGTGGCATAGGCTTCCCATTTGAACCAGTGCAGTTCTTCTGGTAATTCTTTGGGGGCGATCAGGTATTTTTGCGGGTTATAAAAACCACCACCATGCACAGCCCACAATTCACCGGACACCCCTTTGTTGGCCAGTTCAGAACCGGGCTTGGGTGGGCGGATATTGTTATCAAGCCAAACGAAATAGAAAGATGCACCTATCCAGGCAATCCCAGTGATCAGGTGCAGCCAGCGGACGATCAGGTTCAGCCACTCAGTGCCATACGCAAGTAAAAAAGCTTCCATGTTTTCTCTCATGTTAGAAGCTCGTCTGCCTCCGCGGGCTCTTCAGACGAGAGGGATAGAAAAATACCCCAAAATGGTCGCGAACCGAAGCTCCGCTGCGACCAGGTGTTTCTGACAGCTTACGCTACCATGATTCACGATCTTAGTGCTAAAAAACCACAACCTGTATCTATCTGCTGCAAATGTCTCCTATTGTCGCAGTTAGACCAAGGGCAGGTATTACCAATAGCAAAAAACTTGGTGAAGTCTGGTAACGATAAACTTTTTCCCTACAAACTTCATTGAAAACGAAGTATATTAAAAATACAGATTTCGATATACGTTTGAAGACAGGCATCAGCATGGCACAACTACCCAATCATCTCGATCTGCATCTGATACGCATTTTGTATCTTTTGCTCAGTGAGAAAAACGTCTCCCGCGTGGCTCTGAAGCTAAACCAGCCCCAGCCTTCGATTTCTGCCTCGCTACGCAAATTGCGTGAGCTGACTGGTGATCAATTGCTGGTGCGCGGTGGCCGTGGCATGGTGCCTACTCCCCATGGCGAAACCCTGCTCAAGCCTGCCAAGCGCATACTCGATGAGACCGAACTTTTGTTTGAACGCAAAGTCCCCTTCGTGGCCCAGCAAGAGAGCAAGACCTTCCACATCGCCGCCCCAGATTCCCTGCATGTGCAATTCCTGCCCAGCGTGGTAGAGCGCCTGCGGCGTGAATCACCTAAAAGCCGCATCGTCATTCATGGCCTGGGAGCTGAAGTTGATTATGTACGCCATTTGTCTGACGGTGACCTTGATCTGGTCATCGCTAACTGGGACGAACCGCCGCAACACCTGCACCTGTCCAAGTTGTTTGAAGACCCCATCGTCTGCGCCATGCGTGCCGACAGCCCTTACGCCAAGCGCACCGGCACCGACGACATGACGCTGGAAGACTACCTGAGCCTGCCCCATGTCGCGCCTTCGCAACTATTATCTGGTTACCACGGTGTTATCGACGCCCATCTGGAACGCCAGCACCTGCGCCGCAACGTTGTCGTTGAATCTGCCTACTTTGGCCTGATGCCACATATGCTGGCGCAATCCGACATGGTTCTGACGACAGGCAAGCAATACCTGAGCTTTTATGAAAAAAGCCTGCAACTGAAGACTTTTAGCATCCCCATCAAATTTCCGCCGCTGCGCTTTTACCAGCTCTGGCATGAACGTGTCCATCATTCACCAGAACACAGATGGCTGCGAGAGCAGATCGCCCAGGCAGCCAAATCACTGATGTCACGCTAAGGATACAGCTGAAAAAATGACCTGGCGTTGTTGCGCCGGCTTGCCGTACTAAAGTACTGTCTGCGCCGACGACGCCTAGCCATGTCAATTTTGCAGCTGTATTGCGACCATTTTACTGATTGAAAAAACCTTAAAAATCCCTAGCTACCACGGTAAGTCGAGTACGCCCAAGGCGACACTACCAGCGGCACATGATAATTCTGGCTGGCATCGGCCACGCCAAAAGCCAGGGTCACGCGGTCTATGAACTTGGGGCTGGGCAGGTCCACGCCCTGCTTGTCGAAATAATCACCTGCTGCAAACACCAGCTCATACAGGCCAGGCTTCAGGCTGTCGCCTTCCAGCAGTGGCGCATTGCAGCGGCCATCATTGTTGGTGGTCTCTGTCTTCAGCAGGGTTTTCTCACCTGCATTGACAGCATACAACTCCACCTGCACACCCACGCCGGGTTTGCCAACGGTGATATCCAGCACATGTGTACTGAGCTTTCCCATATTGATCTCCTATATTGATGACTTGAAATACGCTATCAGCCAAATCTTATACTGCCAGCAGTCTATCAATATACTATCGAAGATATACAGATCATGAAGACAGCAGCACATTGCAGGCCAGAATTGGGCTTAAGCTTCATCATCATGCCGGGACAATACCGGTCACATTAAAGCATAGGCACTATAATAGGCACATTGCCTGACCAATTATGACGACAACTCTGGACCACCTTAACCACTGTAGCACGCAAGACTTTGTGCATACCCTGCATGGTATCTATGAACATTCACCCTGGATACCTGAGCGGGCCGCCGCCAGCCGCCCCTTTGCCAGCATTACGGCTCTCAAGCTGGCCTTGCAAACCGTGGTCAGCCAGGCGACAGAAGCAGAACAATTGGGTCTGATCTGTGCCCACCCCGAGCTGGCAGGTAAGGCCGCCATTGCAGGCGAGCTGACCCGTGAATCCACAGGTGAGCAAGCCAAGGCAGGCCTGACCAATTGCAGCCCCGAAGAATTCGCAGTACTGCACAAGCTCAATGCTGACTACAACAGTAAATTTGGCTTCCCCTTCATCCTCGCCGTCAAAGGACCGGATGGCAAGGGCTTTACGCGTGCAGCCATCATCGCCACCTTCCAGCGTCGCTTTAAAAACCAGCGTGCAGATGAACTGGCAGAATGCCTGCGCCAGATAGGCCGCATTGCCGAACTGCGCCTGAATGACTTGCTCGAACATAGACTGCAATTTGGCAACACCATCATGCAATGGTCAGAAACCCTGGCCGCCTGGAGCGATGATGAAGACGGTCTGACCTGCGCCTATATGACACCCGCGCATCAAAAAACCGCAGAGCAACTGGCTGCCTGGATGCGCGAGGCAGGCATGCATGTGCATATCGATGCAGTTGGCAATGTCGTTGGCCGCTACCTGTCTGATGCGACGGACGCCAAGACCCTGCTTACCGGTTCCCACTATGACACTGTCTGCAATGGCGGCAAATACGATGGCCGCGAAGGCATCTTGCTGCCCATCGCCATCGTCAAGCACCTGAATGAGAGAAATGAAAAACTGCCTTTCAACTTCGAGATCATAGGCTTTTCTGAAGAAGAAGGCGTGCGTTTCAAAAGCACCTTCCTGGGCAGTAATGCCGTCATCGGCCAGTTTGACCTGGCCTTGCTCGACAAGACAGATGCTGACGGCATCAGCATGCGCGAAGCATTGACTGCTGCCGGGCATGATGTCAAACAAATCCAGTCCATTGCGCGCGACCCTGCACAAATCCTGGGCTATGTCGAAGTGCATATAGAACAGGGGCCCGTCTTGCTGGGCCGTGACTTGCCGGTGGGCATAGTCACTTCCATCGCTGGCAGTTGCCGCTATCAGGTGCAACTCAAAGGTGTTGCCAGCCATGCCGGCACCACACCCATGAGCATGCGCAAGGACGCTGCCGCTGCCGCTGCAGAAATTATTTTGTATGTAGAACAGCGTTGCACCAATGGAACGTCCCTGGTAGGGACAGTCGGCCAGTTACAGGTGCCGCATGGCTCGGTCAATGTGATACCCGGCTCCTGCAATCTGTCACTGGATATCCGCGCTGCTGACGATGCGACACGTGATGCGGCAGTGAATGACATCCTGGCAAAGATAGAGGCTGTATGCGAGTGCCGTAATATCGAAGTGAATGTGGTCAAAGCCGTATCCGCCCCGGCAGCCCCATGCGCCCCATGGCTGATGCAGCAACTGGCAGCGGCCACGCAAAGAGCGGGTTTGCCAGCTTTTGAATTGCCGTCAGGCGCGGGCCATGATGCCATGGCGATAGCCAGGATGACTGACGTCGCCATGCTGTTCACCCGCTGCGGCAATGGCGGTATCAGCCACAACCCGCTGGAAACCATGAGCGCCGATGATGCAGAAGTCTCGGCACAAATCTTGCTCGATTTTTTAAGAAATTTTAAGAAAAAACTTTAAGACCGAAAAGATCAACACAGAGGTCTCGCTTTTAAGTTTCAACATTTTATTACCAGGATTTCTGGCGCCACTTTCAGTATTGCCTGCTTCAGCTTCGCAATGAAGACCTGATGCAGGACCAGGACTGAGCTTGAGCCTGCTGCCATGTTTGCGCTTGATAGCGCTGCATGGTTTGAGGCGACGCAAGAATATGCTTACACCGGCATTTTTTTACGACGCAGATCAATTCTGACGAGATGTCTTCTTCCAGTTCGTGGAGGTTGCACTTCGTCAGGCAGCAGTGAAGAGCGCAGTCGGACTATATGTTTCGGCTGTATTTGTAGCCGCTCTTTGTGACGACACCATCGTCAGGAAGGCAAACCAGGAGTCATGCACATGATGCATTCTTCCGTCATCCCGATTACCAGTCGCTTCAATCTTTAGCATTTCAGTATGTGCATTTCCAGCCATCACTGAGAACAAGTTCCGTCAGAGAACCCAGCAGTGATGTGGCAAACAACCAAACCATCAAGCAAGGAAGAGACGATGCAAACAGCGATACACCCGGTAGATGAAAAGCTACCAGCAGCAAAATTATTCACTCTGGGCATACAGCACGTGCTGGTGATGTATGCCGGGGCGATAGCCGTGCCACTCATTATCGGCGGTGCCCTGCACCTACCCAAAGACCAGATAGCCTTCCTCATCAATGCCGATTTATTCTGTTGCGGCCTGGTTACCCTGATACAGGCGCTGGGTTTCTGGAAATTTGGCATACGCATGCCTGTCATGATGGGCGTTACCTTTGCCGCAGTGGGCCCCATGGTGGCGATGGCGGGCAACCCCAACCTGGGCATACTTGCCATTTACGGTGCTGTGATCGCTTCAGGTATTTTTGGTTTGATTATTACGCCCTTCATGAGCCGTGCCGTCAGGTTTTTCCCGCCTGTGGTTACTGGAACCATCATCACCGTCATCGGCATTACCCTCATGCGCGTGGGTATCAACTGGGCCGCGGGCGGGCAGCCGATGATTTTTGATGCGGCGAGCAAAACCATGCAAGTCAATCCCGGTTATGGCGCGCCTGAGAACTTGGCGATTGCCTTTTTTGTGCTGGTGTCCATCATGATCATGACACGCTATTTGCGCGGCTTTTTGGGTAATATCTCTGTCTTGCTGGGTATGGTGCTGGGCTTTGTCGTCTCGCTGGCCTTGGGCAAGGTCAGTTTTGATGGCCTGGGTGAGGCGGGTTGGTTTGCCTTTATCATGCCCTTCCAATACGGCATGCCGACTTTTGACCTGGGTGCCATCATAGGCATGTGCCTGGTCATGATCGTCACCATGGTGGAATCGACAGGCATGTTCCTCGCCCTGTCTGAACTTACTGGCAAGCGCATCAGCAATGAAGAACTGGCGAATGGTTTGCGGGCTGACAGCCTGGGTACGGTCATAGGCGGTGTCTTTAATACTTTCCCGTACACTTCGTTTTCACAAAACATAGGCCTGGTCGGTGTCACTGGCGTACGCAGCCGTTATGTCTGCGCGGCAGCGGGCGTCATCCTCGTGGCGTTTGGCATGTTCCCGAAAATGGCGCATGTGGCGGCATCGATACCTGTGTATGTGCTCGGCGGTGCAGGCATCGTCATGTTTGGCATGGTGGCGGCCACTGGTATCAAGATACTGGGCAATGCGGGGCTCAATCACCAGCGCCACAACCTGTTCATCGTTGCCGTCAGCATAGGGGCAGGCATGATACCGCTGGTTGCCCCACAGTTTTTCTCACACTTGCCGCACTGGCTGGGCACAGTAGTCGATAGCGGCATCTTGCTGGCTACCATCGCAGCAGTGACGCTCAATCTGTTTTTCAACGGTCAGGGTGCGGAGTCTGAAGCCAAGACTTTTGCCATGGCTGCGGCCCACAGTTCTGATCACTAATTTTCTTTTTTTATGACCAGCTTACTTATCAAAAATGCCCGCGTTGTCGTCACCATGGACGACACGCGCCGTGAAATCAGCAATGGTGCGGTATACATACTCGACAACGTCATCGCACAGGTGGGCTTGAGTGCAGACTTGCCACAAACTGCCGATGAAGTCATCGATGCGACTGACCATGTCGTTATGCCCGGTCTCATCAATACCCATCACCATATGTACCAAAGCCTGACGCGCGTGATACCGGCGGCGCAAAATGGCGAGCTGTTCAACTGGCTGACCAATCTCTACCCTATCTGGGCGAATCTGACACCAGAGATGGTGCAGGTATCCACCCAGGCCGCCATGGCAGAGCTGATCTTGTCTGGTTGCACGACGAGTAGTGATCACCTCTATATCTACCCGAATGGCTGCCAGCTCGATCACAGCCTGCAGGCCGCGCAAGAGATAGGCATGCGCTTTCATGCGGCGCGTGGCTCCATGAGCGTGGGCCAGTCAAAAGGCGGCTTGCCACCAGACCGGGTGGTGGAAGACGAGGCCAGTATCCTGCGCGACACCCAGCGCCTGATAGAGACTTACCACGACAGCAGCCGCCATGCCATGCAACGCATCGTTGTTGCGCCCTGTTCGCCATTTTCTGTCTCAAGCGATCTCATGCGTGAATCCGCAAAACTGGCACGCAGCTTTGGCGTATCCCTGCATACCCATCTGGCAGAAAATGCCAATGACATCGCCTACAGCCGCGAGAAATTCAATATGACACCGGCAGAATATGCCGAAGACTGCGGCTGGGTAGGCCATGATGTCTGGCACGCCCACTGCGTGCAACTCGATGACGATGGCATCTATATGTTCGCCCGCACCGGCACTGGCATTGCCCATTGCCCCTGCTCCAACATGCGCCTGGCGTCTGGCATTGCGCCAATACGCAAGATGCTGGATGCCGGTGTCAGCGTAGGCCTTGGTGTCGATGGTTGCGCCTCGAATGATTCCGGCCACATGCTGGGTGAAGTCAGACAAGCCATGCTCTTGCAACGCGTGGGTTTCGGCCCTGATGCCATGACAGCCAGACAGGCGCTGGAAGTTGCCACCCTGGGCGGCGCCAAAGTACTCAACCGCGATGACGTAGGCGCACTCAAGCCCGGCATGTCGGCGGACATCGTCATGTTCAACCTGAAGCAGATAGGCTACGCCGGTGCCTGGCATGACCCGGTTGCAGCCCTGGTCTTCTGCACACCGTCAGATGTGGCTTATAGCATCATCAACGGCCGTGTTGTGGTCAGGGAGGGACAGATCACGTCGCTAGATTTGCCGCGCGTCCTGGAAAAACATAATCATCTGGCCCATCAACTGGCAGAAGCAGCGCGTTGAAGACGACTGAGTGAATCGAAAACATCGCTCACTTCATCCAGCAAGCTGTTTTGCTACAGAAATGTGAAGAAAGGCACATCTTTTATCCTGACGCGGCTGCGTTTATCGCTAAAATCATGCGCTTGTCGCAAGCAAGCCATGAGCGCATTTTTCTCTGGCAAAGTGACAACATGACATGTCGTCGTGCACAGGAGAAAACATGAAACCAGGATTTATTCTTTTATCTGTACTTGCCGCTACATCTTTGTATGCGCTGGCCGCAGAATCGGTAGAAAAATTGGCAGAGCCATGGGTATTGGCTGGTGAGACACCAAAATCCTACCAGATCGGTATAGACCGCAGCCAGACCATCAGTGGTAAAGGCAGCAAGTTTATCCGCTATGTCAATGGTGAAGATAAAAGCTGGGGAACCCTGATGCAAATGTTTGCTGCGGATCAGTATCGCAACAAGCGTGTGCGTTTTCAAGCCAGGGTAAAAACCAGGGATCTTGATAACCGGGCCGGTTTGTGGATGCGTGTGGATACAGTTTCAAAGACAGAAACTCCTTTTTACAATAGCGAAGATAAACCCATCAAGGGCACGACAGACTGGCAATTGCGTAGTGTGGTGCTGGATGTGCCTGCCGATGCCAAAGCCATTGCCTTTGGCGTCCTTCACGAAGGTAAGGGCCAGGTATGGATGGATGATTTGAAACTGGAAGTGGTAGGCAATGATGTGCCGGTAGATAAAATGAAGCCAGTCAAATCTTTACCGACTACACCCACCCTATGAATCTGGCTTTATTGAATACGCTGGCTTCATCAGGAAAGCGCGTGCTGTGGACCAGACCATCTGCAAAGAACAGCCACAGCATTTCTGACGGTGATGCTGCATCGGCGGTGTTTAACATGCTTGGTTTTTCAAGATCGCAGTTCTTGCTGAGTATATGTGTGCTGGCGGGAGTGATTTTTCTGGGGATACGATGGCAGGCGCATGCCTGGCTGGCGTTGTTTGGATTGCTGGTTTTCCCTTTGTCCATAACTGCATGGACTCTGCTGCTCAGTCTGCGGTTATTCAGCAAATGCCGCAACTGGTTGTGGATATGGTGTTGTCTGTTATCGTTCGCTGCTTTGACCGCCTGGATGGCAGTCAGTGCATATCAGTGGTGGGTGGCCAAACATGAATTGCATGGTTTGAATACCTTGCAGGCGTTTGCCAGTGCGCTCGTGTTTACCGGGGTCTTGCTGGGACTGCCCTTGTGGCGGGTGCAGACAAAATCACGTGACTTACAGATCGCCAATTTGAAACAACTGGCGCTGGTGGCAGAACTGAAGGCCTTGCAAGCCCAGGTCGAACCCCATTTTCTCTATAATACGCTCGCCAATTGCCGCTACCTGGCACGGCATGATCCAGAAAAGGCCGTACAGATGCTGGACCACCTGATCGCCTACCTGCAAAGTGCATTGCCCGATTTACGCAACCCCATGTCTACCGTGGAAAGGGAATTTGAACTGGCAGAACATTATCTGGCATTAATGGCGATACGCTTTGGCGAGCGCCTGCAGTTTCAGATGCATTTTTCACCAGGTGTGAATGATGCAATTTTGCCGCCCATGATGCTGATGTCGCTGGTAGAAAACGCCGTGCAACATGGCGTTGAATGCCAACCGGGGCAAGTGGAAATCATGCTGCAGGCACGCGAGCAGGCAGGAAGCCTCTACATCACCGTCAGCGATGATGGTGCAGGGTTGGAACAAAAAGTACTGGGTAGTGGTATAGGTTTGCGCAATCTGCGCCAACGTCTGCTTGCCCTGTACGGCGACAAGGCAAGCTTTGAATTGCGCATGGAAGCGGACAAACTCACCGTGGCAGAACTGATTTTGCCACTGAATTTGCCATTGAATTTGCAATCAGATGTGAAATATGAATAGTCCAGATAGAAGACCACGCTTGCTGATCGCAGATGATGAACCCTTGCTCAGGGCAGAATTGCGCGAATCACTGGCATTGCTATGGCCGGAAGCTGATATCGTTGCCGAAGCCAGCGATGGTTTTGACGCTCTCAGGCTGGCCAGAGAAATGTCGCCGGACGTGGCATTCCTGGATATCCGCATGCCAGGCCTGAATGGTCTCGAAGTTGCCAAAGCTTTTGCGGCCCGCACCCATGTCGTGTTTGTCACTGCATTTCAGGAACATGCCATCGCCGCCTTTGAAGAAGGCGCGCTTGATTATGTCGTCAAGCCCAGCAGCCCCGCAAGGCTGGCACGCACTATTACCAGGGTGCGCGAGCGTCTGGGTACGCCGCCACCTGATCTGAGCAACTTCATGCAGAAAATACAGGACAAACCACAGAAGAAAGCGCAGTCTCCGGCCTGGTTGCAGGCAGCAGTTGGTAATACCATACACTTTATTGATCTAAGCGATGTCATCTATTTTTGTGCAGAGCTGAAATACACGCGAGTCGTGACAGACAAGATAGAAGCGCATATACGCACCCCCTTGAAAGAGCTGGCAGATACCCTGGAAGAAGCAGGCTTCTGGCAAATCCACCGCGCATACCTGGTCGCCGTGAAACGCATTGCCAGCGTTAATCGAGATGCTGATGCTGCACTCTGGCTGAGCCTGCGCGAACATGGCGCCCGCCTGCCGGTAAGCCAACGCTACCAGTACAGATTCAAGGGGATGTGAATTGATGATCTGTCACTCGAATCTGCTATAGTCTCAAAAAATCCAGTCAATACTGACCAGGGCATGGTTAGTTTCCACCCTATACTTATTCGTGCAAAAACAGATTCCATTAAATCCAGTTGAAACCGCAGCACTTCAAAAGCAGTTTTTCCATTCCCTGAAATTGGGTACGGGCAGAGCGATGCTGCTTTTGAAAGCCCATCCGCAAATAGATTTCTCTGCACAGATACTGGCTGCCACCGTCAACAATCTCGCTTATGACAAGCAATGCGAAGGCAGCAGGGCAGAGTATCTGTACAGTCTGATCAAGCGATCCCGGCAAAAAGATGAGCTGATACGTGTCATCATGAAGAAGTTCAGCGCCAAAAAGCAGAATGACTATGGCATGGATCAATTAAGTGATCTGGTCTTGTATTTCCACCACGATGGAGTGGCGGGTGCGAAAGAGGTTTTGTTAAAGAGATTTGAAAAATCTTTCAGTAGTGGCTATGAGCTTTATGCGAGAGATGTGCTGCTGGAAATTGAAGGCATGGCGGGCCTGATCATGGCGGCTGAAAAAGTGGGACAACTTCCAGAACAAGAAAGAGCAGATTACGAAGACCGCTGGCGTGTCGATGATTTTCAAAAAGAAAATAAGTCTGTCGATGTTTATGCGGAACTGCGCAAAGCTGCCAGCGAAAATCCAGCAATAAAAAATTATCTTGATTTGATATTATCGGTTGAACCAAGAAAAAATTATAGGCGTAGCAAGATCAAGCCCTATACAGTAGTTGAGATTGAAGATATGGTCGATGAAGATAACAGGTTTCCGCGATTTTGGATATCTCGTATTGAGGACATGAGCCAGGCAGATATAGAACAAGTTGCCAGGAATTTTTTGGCAGAAAAAGTTGGTGTCAGAAAACACAAATACTTACGTTTTTTCGAAAAGACAAAATTCCCATTTGACTATGCCTCTTTGCTGGCATTGGCAAGCAGAAAAAATACTAAAAAAAATCGCCGGATACTGCATGCTGTGTATGCCCTTAGTCATTTCAAGGGTGATGATATTCGTGAGCTTGCACTTAGAAAATTTTCCGGCGAAAAAACACCCTGGGATTACCTGAGATTATTGGTCAATAATTACCGAACAGGTGATGCACAAATTTTGCTGGAGATCATACAGCGCTCAGACAATTTCCATCACATGCATGATCTGGTAGCAGGCATCATTGATATCTTTGAGGCCAATCCAGACCCGGAATGCAAGGCACCGCTGGAAGCCATGTACTATGGCATGAACTGTGCAATCCATAGATGGAGCGTGATAGATCTGCTAAATAGAAATGAAGTCTTGTCAGAGGAAATTGTGATGGAACTCGCTTATGATGCGGATGAAGATTTACGAAAATTATCCCGTAATATAAAACTTTCGCGTTCAAAAATGAAAGCTTAGTGATGTTTATTTATGAGTGGTTTATACATCCAAGACTTTGAACGAATTTCTTTGTAAACAAGAATATATATTGATACTGCATGGCTAAAAATAGCTATTTATAATTACCTGAAATTGCCGAATTGCAAAAGCAGTTTTTTCATTCCTTGAACCTGGGTACAGGTAGAGCAATGCTGCTTATGAAAGCACATCCACAGCTGGATTTTTCCAAAGAACTCATTGCGGCATCCGTTAAGAATCTCTCAAATGATGCTCAATCTGAAGGTAGCAGAGCCGATTATTTATACCCGATGATCAGGCGGGCTAAGAATAGAGCCTTGATAGAAAAAGCAGTACTTCAAAAACTCAAAAAGAAAAAATCCGACGTCTCTGATCTGAATCAATTGTGTGACCTTGCCCTGCATTTCTATCAGGATGGAAATCTTCATGCACGCGATATTTTTCTTGAGCGATTCGAGAAATCTTTTGAAGATGGCTATGAGCTATGTGGAAATGAACGTATCTTGAAGATGGATGGTTTGCAGGGATTATTCAAGCTAGCGGAAAAGATAGGCAGGCTCCCTGAAGAGGAATGGGCATGGTATGAATATCGCTGGGATATTGACGAGTTTCAGGACGCTAATCCTGCGCTGGATGTCTTTAAAGAATTTGAGTCTGCAGCTAAGGAAAATCCCTACATCCAGAACTATTTCAAATTGATATCTGCGATAGAGCCTTTCCAACACTCACGCCGGAAAGAGCCTTCAGCCTACACGGTGAAAGATGTGGAGGAAATTATCAATCGCCCATATAAACGTGCCGGGTTTAGAAGTGTACGCACTTTGAAGATGAGCCCGGAAGAGATAATCACAGTTGCCCGAAATTTTCTGGATGAAAAAGAGAAACTCAGAAAATTCAAGTATCTACGTTTTTTCTACGCGACGAAATTTCCTTTTGATTATGCGCCTTTACTAAAAATTGCGAGCGGTAAAAAAAATCATCAGACTGTGGCAGTGAATAATGCCGTGCTCGCGCTTAGCCATTTTTCTGGAGATGACATACGCGCTCTGGCCTTGAAGAAAATTCGGGAAGAGCGTATCCCCTGTGAGTACTTACATCTACTGGTTAGTAACTATCAGACAGGGGATGCAGAAATCTTGCTGGAAGTAATAGGACGAGCAAAGAATTTTGATGAAGTGCATCTTCTTGTACAGGGCATCATCGCCATATTTAAAGCTAATCCAGGGACTGATTGCAAGGCACCTCTGGAAGCAATGTACTACAGCATGAATTGCTCTATACATAGACGGGATTTGTTAGAAATTCTTGTCCAGAATGCAGTCCTGTCCGAAGAAATAGTGGAAGAACTTGCCTACGACTCGCACAAAGGTATACGAAAATTATTTCGTCAGATAAAACGCAGGCGAGCTACTCCATCTTCAATTAACTGTCATGGCCCTGACCAGACCATTTGAACGGTTAATTTCCACCAGCCGTCCCGCACGGTCAAACAGCATGATGTAGTCGCGCTGCACATGTACGCCAGGATGGTCAGCAGAAGGTAAAGCCAATTTCAGCAAGGTTTTCCCCAACGCCAGATTTTTTACTTCCCAGAGCGTGATACCGTCATTGGTCGATGCGACAAAGATCATGCCGTCTTGCAGATGAATATCCGGGGGCAGTGAACTGGTGCCGGTATTTATTTCACAAGACGCTACCAGACTGGATTTTGCCAGCAAGATGGCATTGCTGTCACCATTGCTTTTCAAATAGATTTTGGAGGGCTCGTCGGCATTGTCGACTGGCAGTATGCGCCATACATCTGAGTCTGGCAAAACCCATGAATCGCGCTGATTAAGGCGACGGCTGGGCAGCAGATAACGCCATTGCTCGAAGCCGTCGTCTGTACCAATCAGCAGGGTTTGTGCATGGTTGTTCTCCGCGTAGGCGAATATCTCCCCGGGCAAGTCAGCAATTTGCCAGACCACATGCATTTTATCGACACTGGTATCTATCGCCAGCAGGCGATTGTTCATCACCACGTTCCAGTGCAGGCCATCATAACGACGCGACCAGAATGTCAGCGGCATGCTGAGCCAGTCAGCGACGCTGCGGCTCTGCAAGTCTATGCGGCTGATGCGCATGCTGCTGTCCCGTTTCGCCAGCACCAGTGCGCGTTGTCCATTATCAGACAATACCAGGTGATATGCAGGCACGGGATAGTGTGCCAGTTGCTTGCCAAGTTGATTGATGACACTGACGCCGCTTTCGCCCAGGGCAAGCAAATAGTGACCATCTGGCAAACGGCAGGCATCATGGATGCGCATCAGGCCACGTTCTTCAAACAACATTTCCAGCGGATCTCTTCTGGCGATGAAGGGTATGGTTGCTGTATCCACAGGCAGATTCAAGGCAGGCAGGTCGGCGCGCAATACGGCAGCGTCGGCAAATTCGCTCAGACGGGTGATATCCTGCTTCTGCAATTGATTCAGGCCGGCAGAACGCTCTGCCAGTACATGACGCAAGACTTCAGCCGCCAGCCTGGTACTGGCGGGCGAGCGTTCTTTGAGCGTCATTAATTCCAGCGCCAGCCTGGCGCGCACTTGTGCACCAGGTTCGCCTGCCATTTCCAGTATGTGCCTGATACTGGCTTCACTCTGTTTCAGGTCCGACACTTGCAGGGACAACTTTCTTGTTAGTGCACGTACACCCAGTATGCCACCCGCCCGTTCAGCCTGAGACAACCATGACAGTGCTTGCTCGCGCTCTTCTTCCAGCGGCCACAATATCTCAGCGGCATCGGCCAGGTCGCCTCTTGCAGCCACAGCCAGCGCCCAATGTTTGCGCAGCTCGCGGCCTTCCTTCGCATGTTTTTTCTCCAGCAGATGCACGGCTTCTGCAAAGCTGTTGAACAGACGTGCGATCTTCGCTGCCCGCTCAAAATCGCCCGCCAGCCACCACAGGCGCACGCGTATTTCTGCCGCCAGTTCCAGCGTATCAGCCAGTTCTGCGGCTTGCTTTATCCTATCTTTGCTTTCCAGGTAAGTGACGGCCTCTGTACCTGACTTCAGCAGTTCGGCCAGCACGAATACTGCTTCATCAATCTTGCCTTCCCTGTCGAGACGTTCAAAAGTACGACGGTACAATTGTCGCAAATGCTCTTGCACACTGTCGCCAAAATTGATGCTGGAACTCATCCCGCTACCATTGCTGATGCTGAGACTGTCGCGCCTTCTGGGTATACCAAAAGCCTGGCGCGTATTCCTTTTTTGCAAGGAATCCAGTGGTATGGCGTGACGCAATGCTTCGTTCAAGTCGCCGCGCTCAAACATGTCCATCATCTCGCTCAAGAATTTGGCCTGGCGTTTCCCCAGCAATTTGGAGATGCTGGACATGCTTGCTATTTTTTCGGCAAAGTCTGCCAGCTTTTGTGCCAAAGGGGACAGATCTTCTGGCTTGGCAGATGCTCCCCATGCCTGATCTTTTCCTTTTTGGCGGAAATCGACAAGATTGCTTAACCAACTAGCCATCAAGCCCAGCGCACTGAGTGCAACAGACCCGACTCTTTGTGACAAGGGTTTTTTTTGATACGCATCCTCAGGTAGCTTTCCTCCTTCAATGAGCTCGGCGGTTTCATCCAGAAATGCTTTTTGCTTGTCACTGGCTGGTGGAATCGCGTCCCCAAGTATGTCCCGTATGTCTTTGCCTGGTGCTGGCTCTTCGATGGTGGATTGTTGCCCTGCTTTAGGAAACGCCAGTGGCTTGCGCACGCTAATTGCACTCAGGTCCAGCCATGCAGACGGATCTATCCTGTCAGTCAGAGTCAGTGTTGTTGTTTGAATTTGCGCACCAGCTACCAGGCAAAAGCTATTGCTGGAAATCGCCGCAAATTCATCTGCATGCAGAGGTGCGCTCGTCAAAATCCCATTGACTTCAGCGATGGCCAGGCCGTCCAGCCCGGCACAATGCAGGTACCGCTTTTGGGGAAATTCGAGGAAATATCCCTTGAATACTTTATATAGTCGTGAACCTGGCTGCCAGTGTTGCAGGATGCGTGACCGTGCCCGGTCTTCTCCTATCAGGTCAGGGTCAAACCAGATGCCGCGCAATTCGCGTGTGCCATCAAACAGGGGGCGCCGTACAGCGGGCTTCATGTTAACACTCCATCCGTTGTCACATTGAGTAACAGCGCTTCTTCTTTCAGCCCGCGTACTTTGATAGTCAGGGTATTTTGCAAGACCCATGCAAGGCGGCCACTGTCTGCATCCATGCTGATTTTGGCGATAGCTTCGGCTGACTTATGCAAGTCAGACTGTTTGGTCTGGCCGATGAATTGTATGCTGTGTTTGTCCTGGCTCAACACCACCAGGCCAAAGTCATCTTCACCATGGTGCAGCATGCTGGTGACACCCACGACTTCCAGAGTAGAAGGAATGGTCTTCACGACATGGGCATTCGATGTCCCTATCCACCATTCATTTTCACTGATTTGCAATGCCAGCAGCCCGTGTTCGAAATTGGTGGCATAGGACCAGGACATTTCATTACCAAACAAAATGCGTTGTCCCACATGAGGGATAGTTGCTACTGACAAAGGATTATCTTCATGGGCATGCCAGCGGAAAATTTTTGTCTCACCGTTTTCAGCCACTGCATACAATAGACGTTGAGCAAAAAAATCCGAACCGATGACATTGCTGGCGATGGATTTGAAGCGTGGTTCCGAGGGTTCAAGCTTACGGTTTCCCACCACAATTGCTGATTCAATCAGTGATTCCCAGCACACCAGATTCTGGTCTATGTCCTGCACGAACACCCTGGCGACGCTGCGTGTATTTTTTCTGGATTCCATGAAGTAAGTTGGCAACCAGCGCGTGCCACCAATTGAAGCCCTGAAGTATTTCATTTCAGGTCTTTGTACCACTACTTTTTTAGAAGAGAAATGCTGGCTAGGGAAGCCATGAAAACTTAGTTCCAGCCCGTCAGCCGCAATGTATGCCAGGTTCTTCCCCATAACACTTGCCGCCAGGATACTGCCCTTGGACGGCAACCTGACATGGCGAAATTTTCCTGGTGCCGCACGCACGGACTGCGGCACATTGTAAATGATGATGCCACCATCCAGTTGCGGTACTGCCAGCCAGCAGCCTTTACTGGCAAAGCGTGGGGCTTGTTTTAATGAAGGCCGGTTCTTGCCGTTTCTTACATGGGCCAGGCCATCCAGGCGTTTGAAGGGTTCGCGCAAGATGCGTATGGCCACGTCGCTGGCAGGCAGTTCCAGTGTGATTTCGCGCTCATTATTGCGCTGGCTGAGTAAGACTTGTAGCAGCTGCAAACTACTGTCTGCCCTGCTGGTGAACAGATCAAGCTTGATATTGAGCAGGCTGCTGGCACGTTTGATGCGTGCAGTGTGGACACCAGATATTTGCCAGCAATCACAGGCATTCTTGTCCTGCTCTTTGAGCAGGATATCCCAGGCATCAAGCTCAGCCGTTGTGGCATTGCGCAAACTCTTGCTCGTCAGGAGTGCCTTGATTGCCTCGCGTCCCTGAGTCTCATACAAGACGCCTGGGGTTTGCAATATCCCCCATTTGAATTGGGCACCCGCTTCTTCTGCGCGGCGTGACAACAGAATGAATAGTACAATATGGGCCAGACGCGGTTCACCCAATTGCATGGGCCCGGCATCAAACAAGGCAATGCAAACTTGTGAACGCAGACGTATATCTGGTTCTGTCCCCAGGAATAATAGTTCACCACTTGCTGCACGTCGTATGAATTCATCTGGCTCGGCATCAGCAAACAGCCACTCTGTCATCAACAGGCGATCATAATTCCCGCGCTGCACGATATTGCCTATGCCGACTGGCTCGTCATTAGTCCGTTGTGAAGCAAATTTCAGGCGTCCAACCAAGGGATCAAGGCGCAACAGCATTTGCCCGATTCCGTCAGTCAATTCTGGCGGGAAGAGTGTCAGCCAGTCACGCCAGGGTTCCAGCGCCTTGGGTAAGGGAATATGAGCTTGCAACTGAGTTTGCTGGACTGTGGTGTTCATTCCAGCTCCTGCAATAACCAGAACAGCAAATCTGCAGACAGATAAACTGCATCTGCCAGCGGGATGATTTGTTCTGGCTGGTTCAATAAGAGTATGGCTTGCGCGCCCAGTCGCCTGGCCAGTGCGGCCTGTACCAGATCGGCAGAGAGACTGGGGCCAGTATGGGTCGGCAGCCAGAGGTCGCGCGCATGGGGATGTGGCGCGCAATACTGCAGGCCATCCAGCCATGGCAAGATGTCTGGCGGCCCCAGCACAACCAGCATGTCGCGGCTGGCGACGACAGACAGACGACTCAGCTCATTTGGCGCCAGCGCTTGCAGCTTGTGCAGCAACTGCCTGGCGACACCAGCGACCGCTATCAGGCCTGCCGGTGCGGGCGCATGCTCACTGGCTACCCATTCCAGTACTGCCATCAGTCTGATTCCAGGGCAGCGATCAGTTGCTCGCGACGGCCTTCCAGTTCTGCCGGCAAATCTGTCTTGACAAAATTGGCATCTATTTCACGCAGCAAGGCTTCTGCTGATTTCTGGAAATCGTCACTATCCGTATTCGCCAGCAAACTATCTGCTGTTTCTGCCAGTCGTGTTATACGTGCCAGCGGCTGTTGCACGGCCTCTTCCACCACGGCTTGCAGTAAAGGGTGGCGGGCCTGTGCCAGCAAGTCACGCAATACTTCGCGGGCATTGCGCTGGCCTGCGGCAGTGGGGATGACATAGACCAGTGGCCATAAATCTGCCCTGGTCGCGACCTGGCGGCCAGCCAGCACTGTGGCGGCGGCAATCAATTGCTGCGCCTTGACGATGCGGCGGTCGGACAATAAAACATTGGACTCGCGCAATTGGCGTATTGCCTGCGCAAGGTCACTCCGTACTTCTGCCATGTCTACCAAAGGCACTGCACGATTCAAAATATCAAGACTGCCCAGATCTGCCTTGGGTACTACAGTACGGTGATTGACTTGCCAGCCCCCTTCCAGCAAGTCTTCCAGGCGTGCATCTGGCACCGCCTCTACAAACACATGCAACAGGAAACGGTCAGCAAAAGCGGCCAGGCCTTCATCTTCCGGCAAGCCATTGGCTGCACCTACACAAATACGCAAAGGGCATTTAATGCGGGTATGGCCGCGCTTGAACTGGCGCTCATTGAGTACGCCTAGCAGGGTATTGAGAATGGCCGTCGAACCGAGAAAGACTTCATCGAGGAAGGCAATCTCTGCTTCTGGCAACATGCCGGCGATATCGGTTTCTACCGTGCCTTCACGCAATTTTGTCAGATTGACGGGGCCAAACAATTCTGATGGTTCAGTAAAGCGCCCCAGCAGATATTCAAAATATTGCCCACCCAGGCTTTGTGCAACACGCCGCACAACCGCACTTTTAGCCGTGCCTGGTGGTCCGACGACCAGTAAATGCTCTTGCGCTACCGCACCCAGTATCATGAGTTCAGCCAGTTGCTCACGGTCGATCAGACCTGTGGTGGCTTCCCGTATGGCGTCCCTGATGCGCGACGAAGCTTCCTGGCTTGCTTCACGTATTCTTTCTTTCAAACTTGCTGTTGACTCTTGCATGGGTGAATGTGCTTTGATAGTAGGATGGCTGGCAAGAGCAGCTTAAGGACAAGATGAGTGCCAGGGTGCATGATTATAAACCGCCTCGCTGTTCTTTAACTGGGTAGGCCATGCCTTGCCTGCGCGTGAAGGTGGGCAAAGGGCAGAACTACATTTGCTGAAAAAGATGGGTGTGATTGCGGCTGACTTCCAGTTTCTCTGCATGGCCTTTCAAGCCTATCAACTGACGGCCACGGAAATCGCGGGTGACTTCAGCAATGGCAGAGACGCGCACCAGGGTGGAGCGGTGTATGCGCCAGAACTCTTTGGGATCGAGTTCGTCTTCCAGCTCTTTCAGTGATTTTCGTATCAGGTATTCAGCTTGCTCAGTCTGCACCAGGGTATATTTTTCGTCGGAGCGGAAAAACAAAACTTCCTTGGTGCTGACCATGCGCAGGCTGGTGCCTACGCTGGCCTGTATCCAGCGCAGGTATTCACGTTTCTGGCTTTGCTGCTGCATTAATTGCGTCAGCATTTGTTCGACCTGCTTTGCCTGGTCGCTGGCGGTATTGGTGGCGGCTGGCGCTGTTTTTTCTTGCTGGCGCTGTTGTAATCGCTCTTGCAGGCGCTGGCATGTGCCAGCCAGCCTGTCGGCTTCTACTGGCTTCAACAGATAATCCATGGCACCGCGCTCGAATGCCTGTATCGCGTATTCATCGTAGGCAGTGACAAATACTACCAGTGCCTGTTTCGCCAAAATGCTGGCAGCTTCTATGCCGTTCTTGCCGGGCATGCGTATGTCGAGGAAGATGATGTCGGGACGCAGCTCTTCAGCCTGCTCTATCGCGACGATGCCATTAGCCGCTTCCGCAATAATGGACAAATCTGGCCATACTTGTTGCAAGCGTGCGCGTAACTGGTCGCGCATGGGGCTTTCATCATCGACTATCATTGCAGTGGCGGACATGCTCTTACCTGATGTTGGATTGTGGAATGAGTAAGAATAATGTTCTTACTGCTTTGTGTCTACAGGCACGAGTATGCCGACGATAGCGCCACCAGTTTGCGGTGCTTCAATGACGAGTTGTGCCTTGCCTGAATACAGGACTTTCAGGCGTTCACGTATATTCGTCAGGCCCATGCCATCATCGGCATGCAGGTCAAAACCCATGCCATTGTCGTTGACCTCTACCAGCAATTGATCGTCTACTTTCTTGGCCGTGATGCTGATGTGGCCGCCCGTGGTCTTGGGTTCCGGGCCATGCTTGATGGAGTTTTCCACCAGGGTTTGTATCATCATCGAAGGGAAAGGTAAAAATTCCAGTTCAGATGGCAAGTCTATATCGTAAGTCAGTCTTTCCTGCATGCGAGCCTGCATGATGTTCAGGTAGGCGCGGCACATGTCCATTTGCTGGCCCAGTTTGCCATTACCCTTGTCGCGCATTTGCGGCATGGCAGAGCGCAGGTATTTGATCAGGTGCTGGTGCACTACCGTGGCCTGTGCCGGATTGGTTTCTATTAGCTGGCCGATCAGTGCCAGGGTATTGAACAAAAAGTGCGGCTCTATCTGCGCCTGCAAGGCTGCCATTTCTGCTTCCAGCAATCTTCTTTCCAGCGCTTCGACATCGGCACGGGTGGCCGCGGCAGTGGCGGCGATTTCTGCACTGCGTTTGCCGCCAGCCAGGCTTTTGATGATGATTGAGGCAAATACCAGCATGGGCATCAGGCCACCCAGACCAAGTGCGCCTCCTATGATCATTGCCACCAGCGAGATGCCTAGTAAAGATGACCAGGGAACCACAGCCAGCCAGTCAAAGAACTTCCACCAGACTACGGTCACGGTGTCGGTGACATCCATGATGAAGTTCAGTACCTTGTTATCGTCGCGATGCTTCATACTAGTTTTCCGTTCGCTGCTTAAATGTCAAAGCGGCTTATTCAGTTTGTGGGCTTGTTGCAGTCTTGTCTTTGTCGGCAAACAATTTGAGGATGATAGCGCCAAACACTGCGCCATTCGCCAATGCTGAGAGATGCAGAATGCCACCAGCGATCAAAGTCAGGACAGAAGTCAGCAACAGTTTTTTCCATGAAGCCTGCATTACCCAGGTAAAAGCATGGCGGCCTACATATTTGAATGCATCAGCCAGGTTTTTTACAAAGGCAAGGATAGGGTTGTTTGTGTTGTTCATGTTATCGCTCCTGTTAGTTTCTGTTTCAACGGTGACCAAAGTAGTGTTTTCAGTTTGAGAACTCATTTTCTTCTCCTGTTTGCTGGATGACTCACTGCATCCATGTAGGCAGAATAGCAGGCACTTTTGTAAGGCAATAGTCTGCTGCGACTAACAGCAACTTGATCAGGTTTAACGGTAGTTTTTCAGGATGAATGGGAGACCATCGCAAGCCCTGGCCTGAAGAAGCTCGCTGCACAAATGGCAAACAAGCTTTTTCCAAAAGAAGGTTTTATTCTTTACATAACATCAGTCTGTCAAAACCCAGACCAAAACCTATGCCTTGCTTATAACTTCCGCCACCGACTACCTGCTTTTGCGCACCCAGGGCAGGGACAGAGATTTCAAAACCCGCCTCTGTGTAGAACTCATTTCATAAATAGGGTGAGATGCGTTTGCCTCATAACGTGGGCTGGCAAGGCGGACGAGGCAGTCAATAGCGGTGCTATTGATAACGAGTCCAACGCAGTCCAGCACGCGTTAT
>Ga0187843_10000330_pt1 | contig 35095 bp, 33 predicted proteins | sample SpaLakP09_SKY_43_FD_134516 | JGI IMG/M metagenome (GOLD analysis project Ga0187843, IMG submission 134516) | Oligotrophic lake water microbial communities from Sparkling Lake, Wisconsin, USA - SP09_SKY_43 | ecosystem: Environmental > Aquatic > Freshwater > Lake | place: USA: Sparkling Lake... | reverse complement strand
TCCGCACTCGTCGTTGAATTTGAAATCACCTCGCATGTTTAGGAGGGAGTTGGCACGCCGGGCTAAGGAAAGCGGCGTTAATTAAGCGACAGGCTGTGTCCGGTTATACGGGGGCAAGATCACTGGCTGCGATTGCTACGCCGGGTAAGCCTGTGAGCGCGTACGACCAGGTGTCGTTATACTGGCTCTGTTGCCTCGTGTAGATAGGGTATTCCGCTGTGCTGATGGTGATCCTGATGCCGACATTCTTGACTCCCTTTGCTACCTGATACGAAACTGGCGTGGTGATAGTGGCATTTTGTGCGGCAGCGGTTGCCAAGAAGATAGCGCTGTCATTGGCCGATGCTGCTGATGGCGCGAGACTTGGGGGCGATTGGTGTGGTGCAAGGCTGCGCCCCTTGAGCGGGGTTCCGTTCTGCTTGACGGTACTGGCTACATAGGAATCGTTAGGTGCAGCCAGTAGTCCCTTGAGCGTATGGTCCGATGGGTAAGTAATGGTGACGCTGGCGGTGGTCGTGTCTTGCAGCACTATGGTACTTGCTGAGACGACGTTTGGTTTCTCTAGGTCGTTGAGCGTGAGCTGGTAAGTGTCGGGGATGACGTCAGCAAAGTTAAAGTTGCCGTTGCTATCGACGGGCGCGACAAGACGTAAACGTTGGTTATAACCGCGCAAAAGCATCTTTTTGCCAGCCAGACTAGTGACAGGCGTACCCTCGGGCGTGATGAGCCGGCCGGCGATCATTGCGATCGGGTGCGTGGCTAGCAGTTGGTAGGAGCTAGCAAAAGCGCCATCGCGGGAGACGAAATTCAGCATGAGCGTCAATGCTCCCTTGGGTAGGGCAGACAGTAATTTCTGCATCTGGTTGCTGCTAATGGTGAAGCTGTTGTCGGCCGGATTAAATGACCAGTAGTCTTTCAAACGCACACTCGTGTTATCCGTTCCTGTAACCAGTCCGTCGCTGTCACTCATTAAGTCGAGTGACTGCAAATTGTTCAACCTGAATATCAACGGATTATTGCTAAAGCTATTATTGGGACCAAACCCAGCGATGGTCAGAAGGGGAGAGAAATCTGGTGTGGAGCCGTCGTCCAGTGGCTCCACATGCAACAGCGGGGCGGCGGGCCGTTCGGTAAGGATCGGTTGTGAGAGTACGGTGGAAGTAGTGCCACTCTGCAGGGTAAATTCGGCGCGCTGGGGCACACCTTGGTCGCTTGGGGTGGAGAATCGCAGCGTACCATCCTTGAGCAGCACGTCGGTGATGGCGCCGCTCACACTGACTTTGTCGGCGCTCGAGGGGAGACCGAGCGCAGCCAAAGGAAGCTCGACTACTTCTGCGGGTTCGACCGGGGCCAGCTGCCGAACCGAACTTGCACTGATTGTCCATGTCAGGTCTGCCGTGTTAAATGGCTTTGTGCGGTCGATGCGCAACACGATCGGATCCGCCGGAGTGACAGTGGTGCCGGCAGCGATGCTGCCCGCATTCACTTTTCCATCGACTATAGTGGTATTGGATGGAGCGGCACTTAGCATTGCGCGTACGTCGGCGGCGCTGCTGCTACCATTGTTGCGTATGCTGACTTGATAGGTGTATTCGTAGACCGTGCGGCTGATGCGCGTTTCGGAGTTTTTTTGTAGGGCCGTCACTTCGAATTGCGCGTCTGCGATGGCGGCCGATGCAGGTGCTCCCTGCGAAACTCTGGTTGCCTGTGCTACTGGTTGCGTAATGTGGTTTGCGGTCTGGCTGTTGTCGCCGCAACTGGCAGTGAGCAGGGCCAGCGTGACGGCATTTAACAAGCGATAGAGTGCAGGTTTCATTTTTCACCTCGTGGGCGACGAACGACGATGGCAACGCTCAGTAATCCGATCACAATCAGGCTGAGCGAATCCGGCAGTGGCAGGGCTACTGCTGCATGGGTGGTGAGGCCCATTTCGACTTCCGTAAAGCTGACGGGATCAATAATTGAAAATAGTTGGGCACCGGGTGAGCCGGTTCCTGAATAATCGAAGGAGACGGAGAGTCCGGTCAGCGTGGCGTTTGCCGCTATGCTTGCGGATAGTCCCAGACCGTCGAAGTATCCCGCAGCGGGGATGGCGGCGTCTGGCTGGATCAGGATTAGGTCCCACTGCGCGAGACTGGATACACTACTGAGGTTCGCGTAGGCATCCTCGCCGAAAAAGATCGTGAATTCTTTGATCGGCATGCCTAGCGTGTCATTGTGGATGGCGTAGTCATAGCGCCAGTGTTGGACACTTAGCTGTGTTGCAGTAAAGTCGATGATGGTCGCGTTTGCACTTGCAATCCCGAGGGCAAGCCATACCAGTAATTGTAGACATGCACGCCAAAATGTTGCCATGAAATTTCTCCCCAAAGAGGACTGAGCACTTAAAGTAGAGCAGAATCCGTTCCATGCTTTGCAATACATCGATTTGACCTTTAAATTCAGAGGCTTGCTAGTTGAGGCGGGGACCAGCAGTCTGCTGTATAGGTACTTTGTGTAAGGTTTTCCGACGCGGCGTTGGGCAAGATGGCGAATCGGAATCAGATATCGCACCAAGGCGACGATGGTGAGGTGCGCTGCTTCTAAACAAGGCTGCAGCATTCGAGTGAATGCAGCCGTGATGAAAATGATTCCGGCATTCCCACCGATGATTGTGCTGGTCGTGCATCGGATCTAAGAGGCCAACCGGGCATCGGTTAATGTGAAAAATAGACCGAGACGGCAGTTGAGATCGCCACGAAAACGGCGCTAGCAATACAGATCAGCGAACTGCGGAATGATCGGCGGGTTTCCTTCTGAATTTGAGCGAGGAAAGTGCTCATCACGTCACTAACTACCGATGCCGTATATTCGGCCCCTTCTCGCATGGCGTGATCTTGAGCCTTTCTTGATAATGCAAGTGAGGTAGTGATGATGCGATCAGCTTTCTCATTTGCGTTTTCCATCCAGCGCTGCGAAATGACCTCGATCTCTTCCCTGAAACGATCAAGCTGTGCCTGCTGGGCTTCGCTGCTTTCCTGCATCAGGCGATTGTTGATTGTTTGCAGGACCAATATTGGATCGTCGCGCGAAATTGCTATGCCGTGCTTGACTGCAATTTCGTGGATCAAATCATCGACTCGGTCGCTCATCAGATCACCATCGCGCATTCTAGTTGCTTAAACAGTAGATTCTGGATAATCCTGAGCCTCTGGCGGGTCATGATCGTGAGCTTGTCCATGGCAAGTGCTTCTTCGAAGGTGAGCCTGGCCTGCAGCATACGGCTGAGATCGAGACCATACGTTTCACCTTTTAGTTGCGGTATCTGGGTAATGGCCGAAACCCGTTCCTTGTGAGCGAGGTAGGCCTTCATTTGCTCGAATCCGCGCCCGTCTTGCTCGATAGGGCCGAAGTAGGGATTGATCCAGACGACGAACAGCGTCTCGCCGGGGAACTGTGCAGCGATATGCGCAAAGCCGCTGACCGTGTCCAGTAGGGCCTGGCCGCCTGCAATCACCGTATGTATGACCAGCTGGTGGCCTAGGCTGGTGAGCAGGGCGGGGATCTGGTTGCTGATAATGTAGTGCGACAGCGGAACGAATGAGCTCGCTCCGCTATCTATCACGACTGCATTAGTTTGCGGCGCGAGCAGCTCAATCAAATCGTCAAACTTACGCGAATTGATTTCGTCGTCTTCCATGATTTTCAGGTGATGGACGTCTAGCGCCGCATAGCCCTGAAAAGTAGCGTTCACCGGATCGATATCGACACACAGCGGCTTCTCGCCCTTGGTAAGCCGATACTGTGCGATGACGGCAGCAATAAAGGATTTGCCAACGCCTCCTTTGCCCTGCAGCGTGATGTGGATCTTAGCCATTACAGTAGCTCCTCTTTGTTTGGCACCGGGTTGAAGACGAAGCCACGCTGCGGCGCAGGCGGCTGTTGCGCTTGCTGAGCTTGTGCGCATTCTTGGGTGTACAGCTTCTCCTTAGTTTCCAGATACCGTCGGACATAGCTCAGGAAAGTGTCGTAACAAAACGGTATCCGTTTGGCCTCGTAGAGATTGCCCCAGATGGTCTTGGCGGCGAAGCCTGCGTTTAAGGCAGCGCGAACATCTTCCGCAGCGGCCAGAAAGGCGACGAGGTTTCGGTCGCGTCTGGACTTGGCTCGTTGCCGCACCCACTCTCCTAGCTGGTCAGGATAGTTCTTGCTCATGGCCCTCAGGCTCCGGTTGAAATCCGTTTGGAATCCGATTCTGGTTCGATTCTGTTCCTGTTACTGCACGGCGAGATCAGTTTATATTCCACTGCTTTCGGGTATATGTCCGATCCAAATCCTTTCGATATATTGGTCCCTCTGAGTGCTGCCGGTTTGATGTGCCGCAAACGGGAAATCGACTCCGGGTCGGTATCCTGTAGTGGATAAATCGTGTGTAAATCGCGGGCAGGATAGGTGAAGTTAGCTAACCGGCGTGCCGGTTATCTATCTTCACTCCCTTATTCGCGCCGGGGGCGCTCAACGGGACCTGCTCTGCGAGGCAAGGCGGCTCCGCCGCCCATTCGCTGCTGCGCAAGGAGATGCCACCATGAGACGAACACCAGATCAAGGTATAGCCCGCAAAGCAATTCAACTGCGGGTGCCGGTGCTTCCCGATGAAAAGGAGGCAATACAGCGCCTGGCAGCTTCGGCAGGCTTGCCAGTTGCCGCGTACCTGCGCAATTTGGGCCTGCAGTATCGGATCGAAGGCATACTGGACCACGAGCAGATAGAGACGCTGGTACATCTCAGCGCTGACCTGCGGCGTCTCGGCGGCCTGCTGAAGCTGTGGCTCGCCGATGATCCGCGCACGCTTCGTTTTGGCGATGCCACTATCGGTGCGCTGATCGAGCAGATTGGCGCCAATCAGATCACTCTGAAATCAACCCTCATTGCGATTGTCCGTCCCTCGGGGCGTGTGCTTTAGCCGCTAAATTTCCGGGGAGCGCTGCCATGATCGCCAAGCATATGCCGATGCGCAGCAAGTCCAGGAGCAGCTATGGCGGCTTGCTTAAATACCTGCTTGACCCGCAAAACAAGCAGGAGCGTGTAGGCGAGGTCCACGTTAGTAATTGCCATGCGCAGTCGCCAGATCTGGCGGTGCTGGAAATTCTGGCAACGCAGTCGCTGAACCGGCGCAGTGCGGCTGAAAAGACCTACCATCTAATGCTGAGCTTTCCGGCTGGCGAGTTCCCTGATGCTGCCATACTTAAGCAGCTTGAGGAGAGGCTGTGTGCCAGTTTGGGCTTTGCCGGGCATCAGCGCATCAGCGTCGTACACCATGACACTGACCATCTGCATGTCCATATAGCGATCAACAAGATCCATCCGGTCAGGCGCACTGTCCACACACCCTATCGCGACTATGTGACGCTTGGGCGCCTGTGCGAGAAACTCGAAGGCGAGTTCGTGCTGGCGCGGGATAACCATGCCAGTAGAAAGACTGCTGCTGCGGGCCTCGCGGCCGACATGGAGCACCATGCCGGAATCGCGAGCCTGCTTGGCTGGATCACCCGCACCTGCAGGCCGCAGCTCTGCGAGGCCCGAACATGGCAGCAATTGCATCAAGTGCTGCAGGAGCACGGCCTTACGCTTGCACCGCGCGGCAATGGGCTGGCTATCCGGAGCGCTCAGGGGCTCACAGTCAGGGCCAGCTCCATTGACCGTTCGCTGTCCAGGGCCCGGCTGGAAGCGCGGCTAGGACCCTATCAGGCTGCTTCCGCATGTACTGACATGCAGGCAGCGACGCAGTACGCACCGGTTCCAATGCAGACAGGGGCTGACACGACGCGTCTGTACCAGCGCTATCTTGCTATCCGCGCATCAGCGCAGGCCGAGCGTCAGCAGCTATTCGTGCAGTCGCGGATGCTGCGTAAAGAGCAGATCGCGTCAGCCAAGCGCAGAGCACAGATAAAGCGTGTCACGGTCAAATTGCTTGGATGCGACCGGTGGAGTAAGCGCATTCTATACGGGGCAATCAGCCGTAAGCTGCTCGCGGACATTGATGCCGCGCATAGCGAAAGCCAGATCAGCATGCGGCGTTTAAAGAGCTTGGGCAAGCACCAGACATGGGCAGACTGGCTGCGTAACGAGGCGCAGGCTGGCGATGATGAAGCGCTGCAGATTCTAAGGTCGCGGAATGTGAGCGGCCACCCTTGCGGCAATAGTCTTGCGGGAGTCAGGCAGACACTGGCACAGCATGCCGTGGCAGGTTTCGAAAGCGTAACGAAGCGCGGAACGCTGATCTATTGCTCTGGCGGAGCGACGCTGCGCGACGATGGCCGAACTCTGGCTGTGACCCGGAGTGGCGGGGCAGCGGGCCTGCAGGGCGTTTTGCGTATTGCTGTCGAACTCTATGGCAGTTGCATCCATGTCGCAGGAACCGAGTTATTCCGCGAAGAAGTGGCGCAGGCCGCAGCTAGTGCCCGACTAGCCGTTACGTTCGACGATGCCGCGCTCGAACAGCGGCGCGTGGATTTGCTTTCATTAGCCAATCGAAAGGAGAACCATCATGGCAACTGGAACAGGACAAGGAACAGAAGGCTTGCTGGAGGAGGCATTCCGGCAAGTGAGCGACGCGCCACCGGAAGAGCGCAGGCGCAAGCGTCACAGCCGTACGCTGGGGGGATTGGACGAAAGCCGCCGCCCGAAAGCCAGAACCGTCTGCGAGAACTGTCCCAACTCGGTATGGTTCGCTTCCCCGGTGGAACTCCGATGCTACTGCCGCGTGATGTATCTGGTTACGTGGAGCAGCCGCGAACCGCAGCAGATCATCGCCTGCGACGGGACAGCACTGGGGCAGGGAGGCTAGACCGGGCGATCGGGCATAAAGGGAAGATCGCCGAGCCGGCGATATCCTCCGATGGCCTCTCTGGCAGTACGGGCTTTCCATCCATGCCTCTGGCTGGTGCGTCGCCGCAGATCAGCAGCGCAGTCAGAGACGCCAAGAATGGAGCCGAGGCCGCTGCCCTCTATGTGTTTGAGCGGGAGCAAAGGCGGCGCGAATTCTCCGATATACCGAAACACCTTACCTATGATGGTTACAAGGGGGCCCTGGTCTTTGCAGGCATACGCCACTGTCAAGGGCAGGTACTGGCTCTGCTTCAGCGCGGCAGCGAAGTGCTGGTGGTACCAGTCGGGGAGCCTGCCGCACGGCGGCTGGCGCGGCTGGGGCGCGGTGCGAAGGTCGCGCTGCGCGAGGGCGGGGTAGTGGCATCACGAGGGATAGTGCGATGAAGGCTCGCTTTAACAATGCGGTGGGACCGCAGGTGCAGTCTGGCGAGGCTGCGCCGCGTCTGGCGATGCCCTTGTTCGCTTCGGTGGTGCTTGTAGCCGGACTGCAGTCGGCTACGCAGTACTTCGTCTGGGCGTTCGCTTACCAGTCCGCGCTGGGTCAGCAGTATCACCATCTGTATGCCCCGTGGTCTATCTTGCACTGGGCCTACAAGTGGCAGGCGCTCTATCCAAACGAGTTCATGAGGGCAGGCAGCATCGGCATGCTGGTTGCCGCCGCAGGCTTGATTGTGCTGTTACTGGTACGGGTACTGTTTCTGAATTCCGCAAAGTCCAATCCCTACCTGCATGGATCGGCACGCTGGTCCGGCGAGCGGGACCTGCGTGCCGCTGGCCTTTTGCCAAGGCGCCGTGCATTTCGTGATCTTCTTTCAGGTAACGATCCAGCACCCTTTCGTGGTGTGTATGTCGGCGCATGGGTTGATAAGCGAGGCCGCATGCATTATTTGCGCCACAATGGACCGGAACATGTGCTGACCTACGCGCCTACCCGTTCGGGAAAGTCGGTGGGACTGGTAGTGCCAACGCTGCTCAGCTGGCCCCATAGCGCAGTTGTCAGCGATCTGAAGGGAGAACTATGGGCGCTGACGGCTGGCTGGCGGCAGCGCCATGCGCAAAACAGGGTGCTGCGCTTCGAACCGGCTACGCGCGACGGCGGCGTCTGCTGGAATCCGCTCGACGAAATCCGCATTGGCTGCGAGCACGAAGTCGGTGACGTGCAGAACCTTGCGACACTCATCGTTGATCCGGATGGGAAAGGGCTGGAGTCTCACTGGCAGAAGACCAGTCAGGCGCTGATCGTCGGACTGATCCTGCATGCGCTGTACAAGGCGCGCTGCGAAGGGACTGAGGCCACGCTGCCTGCGGTGGACCGCATGCTGTCCGAACCGGATCGCAGCGTGGGCGAGCTGTGGATGGAAATGGTGACCTATGAGCATAACGATGGCCGCAACCATCCCGTGGTCGGTGCAGCAGCGCGAGATATGCTGGACCGGCCTGATGAAGAGGCTGGCTCTGTGTTGTCGACTGCCAAATCCTATCTGTCTCTGTACCGCGATCCTGTCGTGGCGGCCAATGTTGGCCGCTCCGACTTCTGCATACGCGACCTGATGCACCATGACAGTCCCGTAAGCCTGTATATCGTGACGCAGCCGAGCGACAAAGCCCGGCTGCGCCCGCTGGTGCGAGTGCTAGTGGACATGGTGGTTCGGCAGTTGGCCGGAAAGCTGCATAGCAGCGGCGGGCGGACAGTGCCACATTACAAGCATCGCCTTCTGCTCATGCTTGACGAGTTCGCTAGCATGGGACGGCTCGACATTGTGCAGGAATCGCTGGGTTTCCTTGGAGGCTATGGCATCAAGTGCTATCTGATCTGCCAGGATGTCAATCAGCTCAAGAGTCGCGAGACCGGCTATGGCCACGACGAAAGCATTACGTCGAGCTGCCATATCCAGAATGCCTTTCCGCCGAACCGGATCGAGACGGCCGAACATCTTTCCAAGCTGACCGGCCAGACGACCGTAGTCAAGGAGCAGATCACCACTAGCGGCCGCCGCGCCAGCTTCCTGCTGTCACAGGTTTCGCGCACCATCCATGAAGTCCAGCGTCCGCTGCTGACGCCTGACGAATGCCTGCGCATGCCGGGGCCCGTCAAGGACGGTAATGGCGACATTGAGCGTCCCGGCGATATGGTGATCTATGTGGCGGGACATCCCGCGATCTATGGGCGGCAGCCCTTGTACTTCAAGGATCCGGTGTTTCTGGCCCGGGCGGCTATTCCGGCGCCTGCTGCGAGCGATGTGCTACGTGCGCCCTATCTTGTGGAGCCTATCAAGCTATGAACAGGATAGTCAGAAATGCGGGCGTCGCGACCGCGCTGATTGCGGGCTCCCTGCTGGTACAGGGGGCGGTGCTTTATATGCTTGGAGCAAGGGTCAACACATCGCCCAGTATTCCGCTCGGGCTTTATTGGCGCGTGAATGCACCCGTAGCCAGAGGCGCCTACGTACTGTTTTGTCCACCGCAGGTCGGGGTCTTCGAAGAGGCGCTGCGGCGTGGCTATCTTACCGGTGGCTGGTGCCCGGGCGGCTATGGCTACATGATGAAGCGTGTTATGGGCATTACAGGGGATGTGGTTGATATCAGTCATAGCGGTGTCCGTGTCAATGGTCGCTTGCTGGCGCACAGTGTACTGCTGCTTGAGGATAGTGCGCATCGGCCGATGCCGCGTTTCCAGTCCAGCATTTACGTACTGAGCGAATATCAGCTGCTGCTGATGGCCGATGCAAGTGTGCGCTCATTCGATGCGCGCTATTTCGGTCCCGTGCAGCGCGGACAGGTAAAGGAAGTCATTGTTCCGGTGCTGACGTGGGGCGCCGCAAAGGAGACGGGAAAATGAGTGTGGTGACGAAAGATGAGGCCGGGCCTGTGGCAGAGAGGGAGCGCCTGCGCGTTATGGTGCTTGCCAAGCTGGAGGATGTAATGACGCCCGGCTTTGCGGCAATGTTCACGCTGGATGAAGCGGCGCTGGCGGGCGCCTTTTCTGAAACGGCATTGGGGGAGCTGGCTGCATCGGACAGCACTATGGACCTGCTCCCTCTGTTTGATATTGAGGGAGAAAGTAGCCATGAATAGGATGATTAAGCCATTTGTGGAATCGGTGGCGGAGCGGCTGATTGAACTGCTACAGCAAGGAACCGCCCCATGGCAAAGGCCCTGGATGCCGGGAGAGGAGGGCAGCGGCTTGCCTATGAATCCGGTAACGGGGAAGCGCTATAAGGGAATCAACGCGCTGCATCTGGCGGCGCAGGGGCATAGCGATCCGCGCTGGATGACCTATAAGCAAGCGGAGTCCGTTGGCGCTCATGTGCGGCGGGGCGAGAAGGGGACGCCTGTTCAGTACTGGAAGTTTAGTGAAGAGCATGAGCGGCGTGGCCCGGACGGCAAGCCGGTTCTCGGCGCTGATGGTGCGCCTGTGCAAGATGTCGTTCTGCTTCAGCGGCCATCGTTGTTCATGGCGACGGTGTTCAATGGCGAGCAGATTGACAAGCTAGGCCAGCGTCAGAGTGGTGCTGCCCCCTCATGGATTCCGCAGGAGCGCGCTGAAAATCTTCTTGCCGCATCCTCAGCCCGCATCGTCCATGCGGAGGGCAACCGCGCCTGCTATCAGCCGGGAACGGACAGTATTCTCCTTCCCCTGCGTGCGCAGTTCTCAAGCCCGGACGACTACTATGCGACGGCGCTGCACGAACTTGGCCACTGGACCGGCCATAGTACCCGATTGGGCCGCGACCTTGCCCATCCATTCGGCAGTGAGGGCTATGCCCGCGAAGAACTGCGTGCGGAGATTGCCAGCATGCTGCTTGGACAAGAACTGCATATCGGGCATGATCCGTCGAAGCATGCTTCGTATGTCGCCTCCTGGGTGAAGGTCATCCGCAATGATCCGCTGGAGATTTTTCGCGCTGCCAGCGATGCCGAGAAAATCCACGAGTATGTCGTCGGACTGGAATTGCGGCAGCGGCAGCAGGAGGAAGAGCGCAGGCAGCAGCGAAATGCTCCGTCTGCGCAGCCGCAGGCGGTTTCAGAATCGGAGCGCACGTTTGTACTGGAGCGCGACATTAATGCTCGGCTGCTTGCAGTTAATCGGGATCTGATCGAGGAAGTGCGCGTACAGCGTGCCGATGGACATAGGCCGCAAGGTGGCGCATCGCAGATACGCCAGCATCTGGCCGCAATCCATGATGCGGATCTTGATGATGCCCGCATGGCTGCCGAGGGGCTTGCAGAGAGCAGCAGCAGGCTGTCAGGTACGCGCATGAAGGCCATTGAGCAGCCCATCGATGGGGTGGTGCATGCATTGGATCAGGCAGCGGTGGATGATGCCACGTTTGCGGAAGGAGCGGACACTGGGTCGGTAGCGCCGGATGCGGATACAGACAGGTTAGCTCTTGCCAAGGGCTATGCCTTGCCAGAGAGCGAGAAACAGGCATTGCGTGCCAGTGCGGCTGGGAAGCTGCAGCAGCGAGCAACGCAGGAAGCGCTGGACGAGGAGCTAGGTGTGCAGGCGGCGGATCGCCTTTGTAGCATGCTGCTGCCGCTTACCGGTCCCACGCCATATATGCGCTCAGTTGGACTGCGGCCCGGTGCCGGTGCGCTTACCGATGCTGCAGGCGTGCAAGCCTATCTTCCGGTAGTCGACAGCCGGGGCAAGCTATGTGCGCTGGAGCGGATTGCTGATGATGGGAGCTGCAGCCAGATCGGCGGACGCGCCACGTCCGCTACCTTTCACGTCGTTGGCGACATGGAGGCGCTAGGGCGGGCGCGGGCGCTGGTCATTGCTGCCGACTATGCCAGCGCTTGTACCTTGTCGCATGCGCTGGGCCACGCAACTGTCGCTACGTTAGGAGCTAAGCACCTGCTCCCTGCCGCTGAGGCCCTGCATCAGCGTTACCCTGCTAAGCCGGTGATCATTGCCGCGGGCTACGACCTGCCAATTGATGGCTTGGCGCCTGGCTCGCTTGAAGCTGCACGGGCTGCGGCGCAAGCGGTTGATGGGAGAGTTGTCCTGCCAATTTTCGCTCCCGGAGAGCGGAGCGCGGTGCCGCTTGCTCTGACGACGTTCCACGATTTGAGTTGCAGAAGCATATTCGGAGCGGCGCAATGCGATCAGCAAATCCGGCATACCGTCGGTTTTGCCGTCGCGAAGCATGATCTCGCTCTCGGCAGGGATACGGCCATCAGTGGATCGCTTGGTCTGCGCCATGGTGTTTGCGACTGATGCTTCCGGATCATTGTCGTGGAATCCGCGATAGACGAGAAGACGGGCATGCTGGTCGCAGCGGAGGAGCTTTGGCTGCTTGGCTCTGAATCAGCCGCTAGCTTTGTCTGTATGGGTTGCGGCGTGCGGGCATTTCCCGCTTCATACCGGGCGACTAATCTGGTGCGTCCATATTTTACGGTGGGTGTCAGCGGACATGGCTCTGGCTGCTGGGCAGCAGGAGCAAAGCAAGCCGGATGCGGGGAGTCGAGGCCGTATGCAGCCGAGGAGACGGAGAGCTTGCTGTCCTATCCGGGCGTATTGTCGCTTGAGGAAGGCGGACCGTTAATAGGCGAAGACTTAGCGCAGACACTAGGGGACAATCCGCCCCAGCCGCTAGTGCCATCTGGCCCCCGGTCGCCTTGCCCGAACCGGCGCTGCTGGACGGTAGGCACAATACGGCAGCTATGCAAGACTTTCGTGCGCTTTCCCGAGCATCGCTATTTGCCTTTGCATGTGCCGGGCATCGCGGCGCGGCAATACTGGTCTGTCTTTAAGCGGGTGAAGTGGGACGCGCTGGCTTGCTATCAGGATCCACGTATCTGGTATTGCGCGATCCGATGGTCAAGGCCGGTCGAAACTGCTGTGTCGATCGAGGTGGCGCTGGACGCTGGCGAGCGCTGCGCCGCTAGGCTTGTGCGCGGCCACCGCGTGCGGATCGAGTGGGCAGGCTGGAATAGCGCGCAGCAGCAGCATTTTCGCAGTGAGCTGCAGGACGCGCAGCGGGAGGCGATGCATGCTAGGAAGTGTCAGGATTACCAAACTAAAGCCTACTTGTTCTTTGCTGGGATACAGGATTGCAGTGATCCGGCGCTGTTTCATGTGGCCGACCACCGACTAGTATGCTGCATCGCAACCGCAATCTCGTATCCACCTAGGCCTAGGGACTAGGCGGACAGCGCTGCGGCCGGGAGCCGTTTGTTGCCTGCTGCGTGCGACCATAGCAGGTGGCCTTTTGTGCCGAAGATAACGCGGTCGAGGCTGGGGGACAGCTTGACCTTGATGTCGAAGCTGCCGCTCTTACCCGGATGTGCCAGTGCCATTTCTACTAGGACGCGCATGGTATGACCGCTGTCTTCTTGGATTAGCTGGATCTTTTCCGCCACCATGGCGCTATGGAAAACGAGCCCCGATATTTCGAGTTCAGACGCGGTCTTATTGTTGCAAATATCCACGTGGTCAAAATGGATATCGTCGGTCTCGGCTATGCGTAGGTAGGGCATCGGTGTTCTCCTCGATTTTCATTCTAGTTCAATTAGCTTACGGTTTCAGGCTCTTTCGCAGCTTCTGCGATCTGCCACTTTTGGATTTGGACCGCATGCCCTTGTTTTGGTGCCGCGGGACTGGCGATCTCTTATTCTCCAGAATTCTTTCATCCCGCCTGTTCGCTTCCTCAATAGACGATGCCAGTCTGGCTGGCGTACTAACCAGCGCGGTCCTGTGCGGCAAGGATTCGCCGGTCGCGGCCTGCCACGCTTCGGCGGCAAACGCCGAGCACGGATTGGTGAGGGACCAGGCGGCAGCACCAGCACTGCGATAGCTGGCGATCACTGCAAATAGCTGTGCTGCCTGTTCTTCACTGATGTAGGCAGTGCGGCTATGGGTAGATATATGGTCTCGTTCCTGATTTTCGAGCAGCCCATAGCCAGCGTTACGCGGGTTGTTCCCCCAAGTGCCATAAGTCTTCGGTTCGCCGTCGACCGGGCAATATTCGATCCAGCTATGCCCCAGGATTGCATCCGCGCCGACTACGGTATGTATTTTCAGGATGCTGCCCATGAATCATGGTCCCCGAGAGGCATGGACTGTGCGCGGAACGTAAGGCTTTGGCGAAGAGGGGACTAGTGGCACTTCGCCCTTAGCCGTTGCAATGCTGGCAGAGCACTGGTGGTTGACGGAGGGTGTGCATGCCAGCCACTGTTCCCAGCGGTAAGCCTTGCGTTGTAGATCTGCCCTGTAGGCTGCGTTGTAGCGAGGCGTGCGCGAGTGGTAATTGGCCGCTCTGGTCCATAGGTCGCCCTTATCGCGCATCAGATGCTGGCGTAGACGCCATCCGGCTAGCTCATATGAAAAGCAGTCTGAACCATTGACATCTTTTGCACTGATTCCGTAGCGCTGAAGGCTTGCCAGATAGGCGCTATTGAACTGCATGGGGCCTATGTCTGCCGTGCCGTTCGTGTTTGGCACGGTGTATCCAGGCCGGCCATTTTCTTTTTCCGCAATCGCCAGAAGAAGCTGGACTGGGATGCGATAGTGCTCTGCCGCCGTCGCTATGCAGGCTATCTGTTCATGAGCGAGCGCTAAAGAGGGAAGGGCGTCCATGGTCTGCTTGAACTGCGCCTATTTTGGCTGCTGCAGATTGTTCTGAGCTTTTTTTACCGGTGCGTCTGTTTCCGAATCGCGATTTTCAAAGGCTGCGATCTCGCTCGCCCTGTCGACGGGCTCATGTGTTCCTGCAGATAACGTGTTTTCACTTTCCGAGCGACCGTCAGCCTGCTCTTGCAGAGAAGTTCTCCGGTTGCGGATTGCCACGGCGAGCTTGTTGCCTATGGTCTTATCTGCGCGCGCCGATAGTGCACCCTTTGCAACGTCAAGGGCGCCGACGGCCAGTGCGCCTGTAAAGCGGGCCGCGAAGCGTGCAGGTTTCGTGATACGCTGCATGGCCGAACTGGCGCCAGGGTTTTCGCCATTCTGGGACTGCTCATCTGGTATGTATCCGGCATCGCTGTAATTTCCAGCGCCGATCTTTTCTGATCCACTCGATGGATTAGTGTCGGGACCTGAATCGCTATAGCTTCCTCCATTGCTAGTAGGTATATCTGAAGGACCCGAATCGCTAAATTGTCCTGTTGATCTTGCGCTTGTTTCGCTTGGGCCTGAATCAGAGAATTGTGCCATGCTGCCCGAACTCATTTCGTTCCCGACGGTGCTAAATTGCCTGCTTTCGGTAGGAGAGTCTTCACTGGCCATATTATTTGCCAGTGGTACTGAGGCACTTCCGGGTGGATCTGCCGACCCGGCAATATCTTGTGCCGCCTTACCGCCCGAGCCTGCATAATGGGGGCTATCTATTTCCCCCATTCGTTCTGCCAAGCGCGAAGGGGAGTTCATCGTCGAAGGCGCTTGATGCACAGAGGACGGCATGCCTTCCTTTCCTTCATCATTGGATGATTGGGGCTTTGCAATTTCTCCTGTAAGAGATCGGCTTCCTGTAGCGCCTGCAGATTTCCCTGCTTCGGCGAGAGCTCGTCCTGCGCCCCATGCGTTGGCGGCTGACCCCACCATGGCTGAACCTGCGGTGGCAATTGCGCTAGCCCCCATCGCCATCGCGGCAGCGGCGTGTCCCGCTCCATAGCCACTACCAAGCGCGCCAGAACCACCTCCGCTAACTAAACCAGCTAATAAATTGGGCAGTTTGTCAACTAGTGCGGCCATAACGATGGCAACCACCATAACCGCGACGAGCTCGGTCAGTCTAAGGTCGCTGCTCATGCGTGCATAGAAGGTGTCAATGAAGCTTTTTCCGACGCCGACTAATAGGATCATAGTAAGGATCTTCGCGGCCATGCCAAGGACGGTGCGAAAATAGCTGATTGCCATGTCTGACGTCCACCGTGATCCGCCGAAGCCAAGAAAGAATATTCCAGCATAGGCGAGTATCCATGCACTGATGATCATGAGGAGCATATTCACTGCAAGTAATGCAAAGACGACTAGGATAATCAGGCTGATAAATACACCGACTGCACTGGTGAATGGTGACCAGATAGTCGACTTATCGATTACTTTTTGGAAGATGTCGAATCCCACATCGACTATGCCGCTTGGGGATGGCAGCACGTGTACGGACGGATGACTGCCTCTGCTTGCATCAGCACCTATCTGTCTTAGTGAGTTAATAATTGCGACGGCGATTGTTGGCCCGTTGTCTAGCAGCCACCAGAAGAATCCAGTGAACATTGTGAATCGAATGAATTCGGCGAAGAACTCAGCTATATCTGCATTTCTCAGCGCAAGTAATCCGAATGTCCATGTCATACTAATCAGGGCAAGGACCCAGAATAGCTCCGAAGCGTGAATCTTGATGGATCGTTCCCATGACAGCGCAGCATCAGCATATGCACGATAGACATCGTCGAGTATGCCGTTAGTCTCTATGTCGGCCAGTGCGATAGTTGGAATCGCAAGCAAAGCAAAATAGAGCAAGATTTTCCAGACCGCTTTAGATTCCATGATCGCTACCATCCAGTGGGTTTGCTTGGTTTGACGGTGCTTTTGAGCGCGCACTTATCTGCCATCTTCCAGCGGTCTCTGTCATCTGGAATCTTCTTCAGACTTTCAGAGCTACAGTTTTCATGATTAGGGACGAAGTCTTTTGCACCCTGTTCAGTACTATTGCAAGCCCCAATAGTTAATACTGTCGCGGCTAGGGAAAATCGAAAGAAAAATGATTCGGCTTTCATGATGTTGCCTCTACCAGCCCTTTGATGCGCTTGGCCTGACGGTGCTTCTTAAAACGGCTGCATCCGATGCCCGTGCCAGTGCATCCCTATTGGCCTCGGCCTGATACCGCGTTGCGATGAGATTTTGCTGGGCTATTAATAATGCACGGATCTGCAGCAGCTGATTTGACTGATGGCTGGCAAGCTGGTTGGCGTAGCCTAGCGCCTGCATCTGTCCGCTGGCACCTTGCGCGCTCGATTGCAGCAGTTGCAGCTGATGGGCATCGTCTTCCATTGCCTGCTGTTGCCTATCGAGGGCGATCATGAGCGCGTCGTTTGCACGCTTTTGAGATTCGGATCCGAGGTCCTGCGAAGCGTTGAGGCTGGCCCAGTCCTCGCGGGAGCAGCGGCCGCCGTTAAAGCATGGCGAGCTGCGGTAGGTGGCGGTGTCCTTAAATTTCTTGAGGTAGTTGTCGACACTTCCCAGACTGGTCTTGTAGTATTGCAGCGTGTCGAGCGAGGCCCGTAGCTGGCTCATCGTTCGTATTGCATCGTCCCAGGTGTGACTGGCTGGTACAGCGGTGTTGGTCAGCATGTTCTGGTATTGCTGCAATTGGAGCCGGTACTGCTCGATCTGCTTCAGTGTCTGGGAGATGCTTTGCAGGGCGCTGACGGTAGTCTGGGACAGGTTGCTTGCATCGATTACCGGTAAAGCGGCCTCGGCAGAGGTTGCAATCGAAAGCACGGCTATGGCTGCTGCTATTGATCTTGTTGCGGCGGCATTGAGTTCACGTCGTTTCATTTCTTCCTCCGTACTAGTAGTCGAAAGCCTGATAGGGTTTGGAGAAGGTCAGGTCCTTGGTGACCACTACATTGAAGCGGTAGCCTGGCCGTATTTCGAGCGTCGGTGCGATGCCGAGATTGCGGGCGATGAGCTGGGCGGTGACGCGTCCAAGCTGCTGGCCAAGCGCCTCGCTCATCGCATCGCGTGCGCCCAGGCGGTTGCCATACTGGTATTCCGGCTGGCTTATGGCGACACCGGCCACGACCGCCGACATCAGAAGTGCAGAGCCAAATACCCGCACATAGTGGTTGTTCACCTGATCGTTAAAGCCGGAATAGCCAGCGCCGTCCGCGCCGGGCATGGCCCCAATGTCTAGCGCCTTGCCGTCTGGGAAGATGATGCGTTGCCAGGCGACGAGGATGCGGGCCTGGCCATATGCCACGTCGCTGGAGTATTGGCCGACGAGACGGGAGCCTTGGGGAACGAGTTTCCATTTTCCAGTGGCGGTATCGTAGACATCCTGACTGACCTGTCCGATTACTTGTCCCGGCAAGTCCGAGTTAATCCCTGATATGAGAATTGCAGGCAGCACAAATCCTGCTCTAAGCTCGTATGGTGAACGCGGCGGCTGGATCCGGTTATCTAGCTGCCATCGGTCGTGAGTCTGGCTGTGGCCGAACTGGGCGTAGTCTTTGCCCGATGCAGGAGCTTTGCCAGCTGGCTCGTCGTCGCCCGACGGAGTTGACTCTGGTGCAGGCGATAGCAGCCCCGCTTGCCGTAGCTGCTGTAGTCTTGCGCTGTAGGCCTCCATGGGGTCATCGCTATCTGGCTGGATTCGCGTGAGGCTAGCATTCTCTTGTTTTCCCCTACGGTAGGCCGCGGGTTCCAGACGTGCATTAGCGGCTGGTGCGGATGCCGGACTGCGCGGTGCCGCTGTCGCGACTAGCGTTCCCGCCTTAGCAGCCTGCTCGAACATATGCGCCTTCTCCTGACGCATGCGGTTCCGGATTTCTGTTTCATTCGATGTTGCCGGTGAACTGCCACGCGGCGGCATAGGCGGCAGGTCGTTGCCTTCGGGGCGCGCTGGAACCGGCGGGGGCGATGTTGCCTCCGCGCTTAGCGGCGCGCTTTCGTGCGGCGGTAAAGGCGGTTTGGAGGGCGGAATGATGCCATCGTGCTGGGAGCCTGCGATGGCGCTGGCGAACATAGCCGTATCGCCAGTCCGCTCCAGTTTGTGCTCTGGCTTCTTCGATTGCTTTGTAGCACGCTCAGTGGCAACCAGTACCATGATGAGCAGGAAGACAAATATGGCGCCGCCGACGATGTAGACTGGCAGATTATTTACGCGGCGTACGCCGGTCGTCCCTGGTGGACGTTGAGGCGAGGCTTCCGGCGACATTTCGGCTGTGCTGTCCATGTCAGTTATTCCTGGTTGACCCATGCGCCTGCGGGGCGCAAAAGATTGTTTTCCTGCAGGTAGGCGCGCGAGTAGCTGCGCTCGCCAACGACCAGTTTCAAGCGGTACAGCCTGGTGTTGCCTATGGAATCAATGAGGTAGCTAAGCTGCAATGCCTCTGGTGCTGCTGCCTGTGCGGTTTCAAGTGGCGCAGTCGGAGCGGACAGCTTGTCGCGCTGACTGCCCTGGATGGATGGTTCAAGCACCGCATAGCCTTTTGTCCTCAGCAGTGAAGCGAGAGCGATTCGGAATGCATCCTGGGTGGAGGACTGGAATTCCAGCCGAGTCGACGCCGGCGGGCATGCGAGAGCTATGCGTTCGGCCGCATCCCGCGCCAGCTGCGCTGTATCGGCTTCCGGCAGGGGCTGCGCGAAGCTGCCAGAATCAGGGGGCGGCATATTCCGCGTTGCACATGCCAGCAACGGCAAGGCGAGCAGCAGAAGCTTAAGGCGGTTCATGGCTGCGTCTCCCGGACGATAGTGACGCGGTCCTGTCCGCTGCCGACACCTGCAATCAGAATGGCCTTGTCGAAGATGGTGTCGACGATGTAGCGGTCACCTTGAAGGCGGTAATTCACCATTACAGTTTCAGGATCGCTGAACCAGCCGCCGTCCTTGCGTACGACCAGCAGAGTAGGGGCTTCGCTTTGCTGCATTGCCTTCGGCATCTGGATTACGGTCTTGGTGCCGTTGTTGTAGACTCTGACAGGCTTCCAGGCGGCTGTGCCGGTTACAATGTAGGAAAAGTTGAGGTCGCCGAGGTATTCGCCCGTCTGGGGCAGAGTGCGCTCCTGTTTCATGGCCGCTTCTTTGGTGCGCAGCGCCGCCCATTTGGCGCTGGCATCTTCGATGTAGGTAAAGGCGACACGCGGCATGAATTCGGTGCGGTGTGATCTCAGGCGCAAGTGGTAGGTGCGTCGGCTGGTGGTGACGATCAGCGAGGTTTCGAGGCCGATATCGAGCGGCTTGATGATCAGGTGCTGGATTTCGCCGGGGCCGCTTCCAGTAATGGCTGGCTCCACTGACCAGCGCGTGGTGTCGCCCAGGTGCACCGAATTCACCTGTTCGCCTGACTGGAGTTCGAGGTCACAAACCTGCAGGACGGCGCAGACAATGCTGGGATTCTGCGTGCCGAACAAATAGCGTGTCGCACCATCGTTACCGGCCATGGGTTGGACACCGGCTGGGTTGGCGGTACGCCATTCGCGGGCAGCGGCGAGAGCCTCGCGTTCCTGTGGCGTCAGGGCGATATTTTTTCCGCTGAAATAGAGCTCGGCGAGGCTTTTTTCGCTAGCGCCAGTGTCTGCTGCGAATGCTGGCAGCCATGCCAGTGCAGCGAACAGCATGGCAGTATAGGTCTTCACAGTATGCTCTCCTCATAGTTGCCTAGACCAGGAAAAGTCGCGCACGTAGATCCCTAGCGGGTTGTTGCGCAACTGTTCTTCCGTGGTCTGTGGCGTTGTTGGTGCGGTATAGGTCGTAATGAGGGCGCGCATGCGGAAAGGTTTGCCTTTCAGTGCGCCTTGCCGGTCGTGCAGCGTTTCGGTCCAGTCCACCTGCCATGTATCTTGCGTCTGCCTTAGAGCGGAGATGATTTCGATGTCAGCAGTTTCATTGGCTGCGCGTTTGAACGGACTGCTTTCTTCGCTGCTGTTGAGCCAGTCGTTCATTTTGGCTGTCGCAGGCTCGTTTGTAGAGAGCATCGAGTAGAGCCGGTAGACAGCTTTGCGCTGTAGTGCGATATCTGGTGTAACGAGGCGGGCATCGCTGATGAAACTGGCGACGGCGGACTGCATCACGCGGTCTGGTAGCAAGCCCATCTCGTGCGCCGAAGCGTAGGCCATAGGCTGGCCGAGCCTGTCGACTTCGACGATGTAGGGAATGAACTTGGACTGGCTGCCGATATGGATCATCCCTCCCACCGCTGCTAATGCCACCAGCAGCGATAGGATGGCGAGCAATTGCCAGTTGCGGCGGGATGCGGCGATTCCGCCTACATGGTCGTTCCATGTACGGCGGGCGGACAAGTACGGGTTCTCGCTTTCGCCTGCACGACGGCCATCGGCCATTTGCTGTGCGGGCTTGCCGGTCAACCCAGCACTGAGGCGCGCGGGCTTGAAAAAGTCGAACGGTCTCATAGCGTCACTCCATAGTCGGCCAGACGCAGGTGGCGCCCCGCTAGCCATTTGTCGATCCATTGGCTTCCGTACTTCGCATCGAGTTGCTGGATCGCGGCGATGGAATCCTTGTCGGTCGCGCCGACAAAGGCCATAGCCAGTGGGCCGAGCGCGAGGTCGTATAGCCTGCTGCCGCGTTCCGATACGAGGTAGTACTGCTGCTTTGGGATGGCGCTGGCAATGACCTCGATTTGTCGCGGATTAAGGCCCATGCGCTGGTATAGCTGGGCTGTGTCTGGATCCCGAGCGTACAGGTTGGGCAGGAATATTTTGGTCGCCGTTGATTCGATGATGACGTCGAGAATGCCGGAGTTGGCGGCATCGGAAATATTCTGAGTGGCCATCAATACTAGGCAGTTTGCTTTTGCCAGTGTCTTGAGCCAGACGCGCAGCCTAGGGCGGAATGCCGGGTGTCCTAGCATGACCCAGACTTCGTCCAGCAGAATTGCCGCAGGCTGTCCGTGCAGGCTGGTTTCGATACGCCGGAAAAGATAGAGTAGCGTAGGCAGGGCGAATTTTTCTCCCAGCGACATCAGCTTCTCCATCTCGAAGGCAGTGAAGCTGCTCAGGTCTAGGCCGTCCTCTTCGGCGTCCAGCAGCGCGCCCATGGTGCCGTCCACCGTGTACTGGCGCAGCGCCGTGCGGATTGCCTCGTCCTGCACCGTAACGCAGAACTCGGACAGCGTCCGCGCACCGCTGGCATGCATGCTGAGGATGGCGCTGGCGATTTCATTGCGCTGCGCTGGAGTGACTGTCATGTTGTTCAGGGTAAGGATGGTTTCTATCCATTCCATGGCCCAGGCCCTGTCGCCGCGCGTCGCGAGGAACTGCAGCGGACAGAATGCCAGCCGGTCGTCTTCGTCGCCAATGATAATGTGCTTTCCCCCTACGGACATGGTGATAGGGAAGATGGACATGCCGAAGTCGAACGCGAAGATGGTCATGCCAGCATAGCGGCGCAACTGCGTGGCGATCAGGGCAAGCTTGGTGGACTTGCCGCTGCGGGTAGGCCCGGCGATCAGCGTGTGTCCGAGGTCGCGGACATGCAGGTTCACCCGGACTGGCGTAGCGCCCTGCGTGACACATTGCATCAGCGCTGGTGCGTATGGCGGGTAATGCGGGCACGGTGCGTGATCGGATCCGGTCCAGATTGTGCTGGTTGGAATCAGGCAGGCGAGATTCAGTGAATTTAGTAGCGGGCGCCTGACATTCTCCGCGCTATGCCCCGGCAAACTGCCGAAATAGGCGTCGAGCGTGTTGATGGTTTCGACTCTGGCGGCAAAGCCAAGGCTGTTGATTGCCTTTTCCACTTGGCGGGCCACGGCAATAACCTGATCGCGGTCTTCGTGCATGAGGATCACCACACTGGTGTAATAGCCTTCAGCAGCGAGACCTGAATTCACCTCGGCAATTGCTGCCTCAGCGTCCCCTACCATCTCAACAGCATCCTGATCAACCACCCCGGTACCAGTATTAAAGACCTGATCGAAGAAGCCGCGTATCTTCTGGCGCCATTTTTTCCGGAACTTGTCGAGGTGTCTGGCGGCTTCGAAGGTATCCATGAAGATGAAACGGGAAGACCAGCGGTATTCAATCGGCATCTCGGCCAGTGCCGTGAGCATGCCCGGCGTCGCATCGAGCGGGAAGCCTTCAATTGCCACGGTCTGGACGAAGTGGCGGCCGATTTTAGGAATTACACCCGTCACCAGTTCTTGTCCGCCCAGAACGGCATCGAGATACATCGGATTGTTCGGCAGCCGCATGGGTTGGCGGATGCCGCAGATGCAGTACTGCAGCCACGCCAGCTGGTCGTCATAGGTGACTTCCGTGCCGTCCTCCGTGCTGGACTTCCAGCTGCATAGGCGTTCCAGCGCGAGCACACTGGATAGGCGCGATTCAAGGCTTGCGCATTCACGCTGGAAATATGAGAGCAGGGCACGTGTCCGGGCCGTGCTGTCAGGCGAATAATTATCGTCGTCGAACATCATTTCGACGATGCGGCTTTGTGCCATGACGGGTGGCATGTAGGTCAGCGTGAGGACAAACTGGCCTTCGTACATGGTGCCCAGTCTTTGAAACAGCCTGCGGCGCTCTTCGTCTATGGCGGCTGAAACGGGATCGGGAAAGTGCGAGCGGTCCGCCGCCGGATAAACTGCGCATGGAACACGGACGGCATCGATATGGATCATCCAGCCATTGCCTAAGCGTGCCAGAGCCTGATTCAAACGAGCGGCATTAGCATTGCGCTGTTCGTCGCTGCAGCTGGCAATATCGTCGCCCTGATAGCTCCATGCAGCCATCAGGCTGCCATTCTTTCCGACGATGACACCGTCATCGACCACGGCTGCGTAGACCAGCAGGTCAGAGACACTGGCGTTGCCAGCGCGGTGGTGGCGCAGTTTCAGGCGGGAGTCGGCAGCTTGCAGCCGTCCCCATAACAGTGCAACCATGGCGGTGCCGAGTCCCGAAATGCCTGCCGTGAGAGCTTCGATCATTTGTATTGCCTCCCCTGGCTGCTGGAGTTTATGCGGAATGGCGTGCTGCGCGCAGGGTAGTAGCGCCGGTAGCGGCGATGACGCAGATACACCTGCCGCATTAGCGGATCATGCTTAGCCATCAGGCGGCAGGCATATAGTGTTGTGAACCAGAGCAGCAGTCCAAAGGCCGTAGCCCGGTACTCCTGCGCGCTGAAAATCAGCGCGAACGAGAGCACGCCCGAAAACATCACCAGCTCGCGGTCACCGCCCATGAAGAGATTCGGGCGGTTTCCTGCACGGCGGATTGGAACTGTGCAAAGGGCCATGATTATGCGCTCCACGCCTTTTCTACATTGCTTGTGCTGATACGCGGTGCTGGCTCGATCGCTGCCACAATGGCGCCGCGGCCGAAGAATGTGCTCATGACATTTTCTGCACCAACGATCAGCGCCATGACGAGGACAAGGAATATCAGGGTCCTGAAGAAACCGTTCAGATCCCCACCGAAGATCAGAACTCCGCCAGATACGACAATTCCCGTCATGGAAAGAGCGAAGGCGACAGGGCCTGTGATGGAGTTTCTCAGGCTTTCCAGCCATGATTCGTAGGGCAGGGATCCGCCGGTGCCGACTGCTGCATTGGCGTCGGAGGTCGCAAGCAAGGTCACGAGAAGTAGGGCCGCTAGAATTATGGCTGGTGAAGAACTGCAGCGCGACAGTTTGCTGCGTGATGATGGCAGAGACATTGTAGATACTCCTCAAAGTAAGCGCGTGATGAAGCGGCCGTCCTGAAAACCCTTTACTTCAAGGATCTCCTGTACCGCGCGTCCCTCCTGTGCGCGCGCGATATGCACAACTGCATGGACGACTTCGCCGATCAGCGATTCGATGTCGGAGGGAGCGGATTCGTTGCGGGTGACGAGGGACTTCAAGCGGATCAGTCCTGCTGCCGGATTGTTGGCGTGCAGAGTGGCAGCGCCGCCTTCATGGCCAGTATTCCATGCGTCAAGCAGGTCGAGCGCTTCGGGGCCGCGCACTTCGCCTACAAGTATGCGGTCCGGCCGCATGCGCAAGGTCGTGCGCAGCAGGGAGGTCATGCTCACGTCCAGCGTGGTGTGATACTGGATGAAGTTCTGGGCCGTGCACTGGATTTCGCCAGTGTCTTCGATGATGACGATGCGTTCGTCGGCACGATTGACAACCATCTCGTTGATGATCGCGTTGAGAAGCGTGGTTTTGCCTGAAGATGTCCCGCCTGTCACCAGAATGTTGCGGTGGTCTTTAATCAGCTGGTTAAGCGCTTCGCGGTGGCAGGCAGTCATGCTGCCGCTTTCTACATATTCTTCAAGCGTGTAGACAGTGATCGCTTTTTTACGGATGGCGAAAGCGGGGGAGCTAACGACCGGGGGAAGCTGGCCTGCGAACCTTGAGCCGTCGAGAGGCAGTTCACCTTCGAGCAAAGGCTTGCAATGGGTGATTTCCTTGCCATGGTAGCCCGCGACAGTCTTGATGATGGCTTCGCCTTGTGCTGCTGCGAGTCTTCCGATGCAGCACATGCCTTCGCCGAGGCGCTCCTGCCATAGTCTCCCGTCGGCGTTGAGCATGATCTCGATGGTTCGCGGATCGTGTAGGGCGGTGAGGATAACCGGACCCAGATCCCGTTCCAGTTTCCTCTTGGCGCGTTCCTTCAGCGTCGAAAGATCATCTGCATTTGCCACGATTTCCTCGCCTGTGTGCTGGTGACATGTCACTTAGACAAAGGGTATACCGTGATGTTGCGAGATGTTTGATGCGCGACAAACGTAACGCAGTATCAGCTGTGTTGCCAAACGGAAGAGTTTGGTCTAGGAAACTAGATCCATTGCGTACTATCAGGCTAGTTCTTCGACTTACCTTGTGAGAGCTGCTTTCTATTCGATGTATCCCACTGCTGGACGGTGTATGCCTGATAGTCCGTGAGGAGCGCGGATACCCAGCAATAGCCTTCAGGGACCGACTGTATTGGAACACCACCTGCAAGCTGGCGCATGGTCTCCGCACTGGCATCGGTGGATTCGAGAAGGCTTGCCAGCGGAACTTCGAGCGCCGAAGCGATTGCTTCTAGAATTTTGAGGGAGGGGTTGGCCTTGCCATTGGTGAGGTCGGAAAGGAAAGAGATCGAAATGCCTGCGTGGTCCGCCAGTTGCTGCTTGGTGATTTTCCGTTCGTCCAGCAGGCGGAGCACGTTGGTAAAGAACAGTACGTCGTACATCGATGGCCTCTTTCTCTTTTAGCCGCTAAATTAGCATCGAATTTGGCGACGTGCATAGATTCATTTCATAACTTTAATTGTTCGTTGCGTCCCTGACTGTGCAAAGGCGCATCTTTTGGAGACCTGAGCAAATTGGCTTCGCAGAGATGAATTCTTAGAAGCTTATCTTCTTGAGTTGAGGGGTAGCCAAGGCCGTGTGTAAGGCTCTTCCGCAGCTATCTCAATCCTAGGCTTTTACCTGAGCCAGATATATTCATTTCCATCGGTTCGCAATTGGTACCTGAAATTTCGGGGAAGTGTAAAGCTGGCAGAGGTTGGAACCAGCATCGTATTGCTTGTCCGGATAGTCAATTCATCGAAAAGTCTATTGCTACGCATTTTCTAGAACGAGCGTCCTGATGTTCTCCACGGTTTTGTCGGTCGCTAGCCAGATTTTTCCGAAGCCCTGCCGTTCAACTTCGGCATGGACGAACTTAAACGGAGGATTGGCGCTATCGAATAGGCTTTCGCATGACTGTTTTCTTCCCACGTCCTTGCCTTCCCGATATTTGCTATTAGGGCGGTAGAGGCAGACAATGACGTTATTTGCCCAGAAGTCTGCACGGAAGAGAACGTCAGCAAGCAGGTGATAGCGAATGTCCAGTCCAGACGTTCTAAGTCTCACAAATAGGTCGAGCTCGCGTATTGTCGACTGGTAGAAATTTCCCAGCCGCCAGCGGGCGGCGCGCACCCACTGCATGCGCTTTTCGTCGCTTGGATTTGGGCCGATTTCTGTCAACAGCCGTTGGTGCCAGTGAGGTGCTGCTTTGTCTTTTACCATCCAGTTTCGGAATTCAGTCCAAGTTGGCAGCGCCTTTTTTTCCTCTACGTACCAGTGAAACAGATGCTGGAGGGCGAATGGTGTATGGTAGTCTTCGATAAACGAAAGCTTCTCTTCCTTCCGAACATTGCCGAGTGCATGATTTGTTCGCTCGATAACATCTTGGATCGCGGCTGGAGTGAGTTCGTAAAGATAGCGGTGACTGAAGTTCTCAACGAACGGCACTACTTCCCGGTAATAAGCGTTGCTTTGCCAAGCCTTAAGCTTCGCCTCAGCCTTATCTGTGCCAGGAAGAAGCAGGTCCCGGCAGCAGTCGTCAAAGGTCACTTGCATTGTCGTGCTCATGCTTCTCCATATAGCTTTTCAGCATTCCGGCGGTAAGTGACGGATGGTTCTTGCTGATAGAGGCAAATTCGCCAGTTCTGAGGTTTATGCCAATGGCTGTCTGGGCTATCGCTTTGTCGGCTTTCGATGTGCTTGAAAGCACTAGGATTCCCTTCTCCCAGAGCGATTCACGTGCGCCCCCATTTCTACGAAGCCGCTTTAGCGAGTCCTGCTGGTTTGCGATACTGCATATGGCGTGGCGTGGAATCGCTGTCTGCTGGACGAGGGTGAAGAGTGCCGTGACTCGCTCGTTAGGCGATTTTTTCGAGGTCACTTGCTTGATGACCGTAGCTGGGAGGCTGGCTAGAAAATTTGGCGGATAGGAGGCATTCTCTACAATCCAAGTGATGGTCTCGTAGAACGGTTTCCTCATGGTGCGCTTAGCATCGCGGTTCTCTGCACCGAGCTGATCTTCAACAACGAATGCAAGCCCTACTTTAAACCTCGCCTTTCCTTCATCATAGGCAATGAGCAGATTCACATGGTTCCAGCTCGACTTTGAAAACATCCATTTGTTAGTCATGGTTGTCTTGATATCGACGTCTTCGCCGCCAAGTATGATGTCCAGCTTATCACCGCGCGGGATACTAAATTTGAACCGCAACATTCTTTCAATGCGTTTTCCGATGGCGGTCTTCTCGTCGGGCTCAAGGTCGTCGATACTTAGACGAAACAGTGTAGGCGCGTCTATTACGTAGTCCACAGCATCCCTAATAATGGTTCCAGCGGCAGCTGTGAACGCGGATAGCCCCCCTGTTTTCGAAAGCAGATCGCTGCGGATAGTAGCCATTCTTGCGGCAACGGAGTCAGGAATCGTGCCCGACTTAGTGGGGACCTCTAGGGCAAATTCTTCTTTGAGCACTGAGTATAGATCGTGCTCTGGATCTAGATGGGGAAAAAGGTCTTGGTTAGGCGGGCGGAGGGCTTTGGTCATTGTTCGGTTCGCAAGATTGCTGACGAACAAGCCTAACGCTTGGAAATACTTTTAGTCAATCTTATTGCGCAAAAAGTCCAGCAAGCGCCTCTCTAAACCGCAAGCTCTTCTAACTTCGCACTCCCATATTTCAATTACAGTCCAGCCTCTATCCCGTAGGGCATGGATGTTACGTTGGTCCCTTTCTTTATTTTTTTGGATCTTCTCAGACCAGTATCTGGTATTTGATTTTGGACTGGACGCGAGTTGGCAGTCGTGGCCGTGCCAGAAGCAGCCTTGGACGAGAACGATTTTTTTATGGCGCGGTAATACTATGTCTGGCGTTCCTGGCAGATCGCGGCGATGAAGCCGGAAGCGGTATCCCAGCCTGTGAAGGAGACTTCGGACGGCTAGTTCAGGCTTGGTATCTTTACTTCGGATCCTTGCCATCAGTGCAGAGCGCTCTTCAATGGTAATTTTATCCATTCGGGCTCCGAGCTTGCTGGCCTTAATTGGTGGGAATCTGCATCATAGTAGAAGTCTTGATCTTTTGAAGTACTGTTTATATTCACAGTGCGTTTTGAGAAATGTATAATGGCGGAATGCATAAAAAATCCATCAAGCAGCAACTGACGACAATAGAAATGTGCGCCGGCGCCGGCGGGCAGGCTCTCGGCCTTCATCGCGCAGGCTTTGCCCATACCGCGCTGGTTGAAATCGACGAGTTTGCCTGTCGTACCCTTAGGCATAATGCCGAGGCGCTTTCTCTTGGATGGGGCGATATCATCGAAGGCGATCTCAAGCAATTTGCTGATACTTGTGCTTCCAAGTACAGAGGCAAGATTGACCTTGTGGCGGGAGGCGTGCCATGCCCACCCTTTAGCAAGGCAGGTAAGCAGCTAGGCTCAAAAGACGAGCGGGATTTGTTTCCAACTGCGCTAGAGATTATCCGCAAGGTTGATCCTACGGCTGTCATGCTGGAGAACGTTGCAGGCTTAATGGAGCCAGTCTTCGCTGACTACCGCGAATATATTTTAGGAAGACTGGAGTCTTTGGGGTACCAGGCACAATGGAAACTGCTTAATGCAAGCGACTTTGGGGTGCCTCAGCTGCGCCCCCGTTCATTGCTGGTAGCGATGAAAAAGCCGATATTTGGTTTCTTCACTTGGCCGAAACCGGGCGCAGTCCATACACCGACAGTTGGGGAAGCTCTGTTCGACTTGATGGCCCAAAGCGGCTGGCAGGGTGCAAAGCGATGGCGCGATGGCGCGAGCACGATCGCCCCCACGCTTGTAGGAGGTTCTAAGAAGCATGGAGGACCAGATCTTGGTCCGACTAGAGCTAAGGCAGCATGGCATAAGCTAGGTGTCAATGGGCATAGGGTTGCTGGCGATCATGAACTCCCTCAAGCCGATTTTGCTGGAGTCGTGATGCGTAACGGTACTGTTCGTGCTGGCTTTGAGAATATGCCGCTATTGAATGTGCGGATGGCAGCACGCCTGCAGGGCTTTCCGGACGAGTGGCATTTTGTTGGTACGAAAACCCATGCTTATCGACAGGTTGGGAATGCTTTTCCTCCGCCGGTCGCGGAAGCTGTGGGGGCCAAGATTGCGCAGGCGATTCGGGATTATGAGACCAGCAAAAAGCAGCCCATAAATGCAAAATGCGATACAACGAGAGTTAAGGCTAGTGCTTGACTGGCATAAGGCAAGTAAATCCTTCACGCATCGATTTTCTGGGGCTCATCCGATAAATCGGTTATGCAACAGTATTGGCCAGCGTTGGTCCAGTTTGATGTATGCGGTATTTCCGAACTTGCGAACTGAGTATAGGTCGGCGAGACCGTGCAAAGCAAAGCCGTTGCCTTGTGAAAGTGGTTCCGGAAACTTGGCGAGACTGGTCTACCTTTAGTACTCGTGCCGGTTGACTGACAGGCTGCGAACAGCCGGACTGGCTCTTTGGTGCCGGGGTACTAGGCCATCACTCTGCTATTTTTGGGATTTTCTTTATACCTACGGCCGATTTATTGCATGAGGACTCCTCTCCCTTTGGGATCCAGGTTTTGCGAGAAAGGAGTCTCGAATTTGGAGTTTGACGTGTTAATAATCACTCATCATCTTCAGAGAACCTTTCTCGCTGGTAGACTAGAGGTTCGAAATGCTCCTCCAGTATCGCTCCGACAACAATAGCCGTTACTGGGTACTTCATAAGTAGTTGTGCTAATCGGCGTTCGAGTTCGTACTGACGTTCGGACCTGGCGAGGTCAATAAAGTCTTGTTCATGTATCACAACCACCAGCGTGAATTCTGCAAGCCTACCTTCGCGGGTTTCCAAATATCCTCTCAGGAGACTATTAACCACAGCGGGTGAGAACATCATACGATCAGCGAAGTTTCTGACGATCTTGACCTCAAAGCCATGAGAATGGCCAAGATTATGCGCTATGAAGTCTGGAAAACCGATGGGATTTTGATGGACCTCCCCGTGCATTTGTGAGAGCCATGTTCCAACTAACATTTCAACATATCTCGGATCTGGACGGTCGATGTACATATAGTCCGCTGGCATCCGCTCAATTCGTCTTGCCGGCATAAGTTGCATTTGTGAAAATTCTCGGATCTCTTCAAATCGAGGCTGAGGTACTGACGCAACATGTTTCAATTCGTCAACTGATTCAGAGGAGACTGTAGCGTTGGAATATTTGTTCGCATGTTCCACAAATTGAACGGAAGAATACATCCAGAATAATTCAACACCACCCTCCCGCATAATCTCTCGAACCAGTTCCTGATGAGGCCCAATTGTTTTTCCTTGCTCACGCCACCACCAATCTTCCTTCCGATCTCCGGTGATAAATAGAATAACTTTCGCACCTGTGTTTTTTGCGTGATCAATTAGTTGGCGCCATAGAATAAGGTCGCCAAATTTTCGCTGATATTTAAGGCCATTATGGATAAAGGTTGCTTCGTTCGGGTTTTTATCTTTTTCTGAATCGGCAAAGCCAGGAGGTGTACGCTCCTTATATCGATCCTCTCCGTTTTTTACCAGATCATCAAGTTCCTTCTGAGATGCAGGGCCTTTCCCCACTTTTCCGGTTAAAAGCGCATCTATTTTCTCTCGAACTGGATCAGAAGAAGAAATGTCAAGTTGTGCTATGTGGGCAGTTTGGATCGCATTGATTAGCTTTTCGTTAGCCCTTTCAAGGTCTTGCATCAGCGGCTGTGGCTCAATGCCAATGCCGCGCTTATCTATTTGCAGTCCGTCAACTTTGCGTTTTAGATCGATCAAAAGCTCGTTTGCCGATTCAAGTGCGTCTTCAATAGACTTGCGTTCGGAGGCGATGACTGTGAGTCTCCGACGCTGAAATTCCAATCCTACCTGGTGGGGAATCCAGAGCCTGTCCTGGAGAAGTTCCAAGACTTTAATTAGCTCATCCCTTGCGGTGCTCGGAAGTCGATAGAGGTTCAGTAGTACATTCGTATCCAGAACAATAACGGCTTCGCCCCATATGCGTTTATATTCGGCATCGGATGGAGGATAGAAGTCTGAGAACAGTGATTTCATCAAAATATGCCCGTTTGCTGATGGTTAAGTTGAGCATAACAGGTTGCTCGATAATAAAAATCACGAATTGTCATTATCTCTTAAATAGTTTGGTCTGAATAAATCAAAAATGGCAGTGGGCAGTCTGTAATCTCCGCCATGTCCACATCACGGGATTCTGCGATTGCATTACCTGAGTTGCGATCCGGGAAAAAGAAGCCGCAGCTTCCTGAGGATCACGCATCGGTTGTGCCCGCAGCCGCACAGTAGCGCTTGGAACGCGTCGCCCGCTGTCCCTTTGAGCCAGTTGCGTTCGCATACCGCCACATTCAGACCCAAATCCTCTCGCTCCCGCCAAAAGGCGGGGATGCTTAGCGGCAGCCCCTCTGAATAACGATTACATATCGTCTCGCCCAATAAAATGTCTGAGTTGATTCTCTTTATCAATCAAATTCAGCTATTCGATGCTCTTTTGACGATTGCAGCAGCGCAACGTTCTGGTGAACTTGACAATTTACCACCTGGCAAGGCACGATGTACTGGATCGGAAGTCGTTCTTTCCAAGACAGTAGATTTGGCAGCACGGTCGTTGTGCTGAAAGCGGACGTAACCTAATAACTAGGACGCATTTAATGGCATCGAAACGCACTTTCACTGACAAGGCCAGCGCGGCCGACAAAAGTATCGGTTTCGATTATCAATACTACTATTTCCTCGATCGATTACTCAACCTTAAAAGTGGTGAGTCGGTTGGTTTAGAAATTCTTGATGACGTGCATGTTTCTTCGTCGGCCACACTTCAACTGCTATTTCAGTTGAAACATACTACGGCGCTTGCTGCCAGCGGTAAACCAGTCAATCTAACTTCTTTAGATGATGACTTATGGAAGACCATGTCCAACTGGGCGAAGATTATTTGCGACCCTGACGACGGGCGAGCATTGCAGAATGAGCAGTTGAGCTTTATCAAAAAAACTGAATTCCATCTTGTAACGAATAAATCATGGAGCGCGGGAAACTTATTTATTAATAATGTCGTAGAGTTCGTTGATGGCCAATGCGATTTTTCAAAAATTAAAGCTACTGTTCAAAAATTTCATGACCAGACTACTAGTATCGATGTTAAATCTCATATCGCAAATGTGCTTTCGCTTGACGATATTGTGTGCGAACGATTTTTCTTGAAACTGCGATTTGAGCTTGAATTGGATGAGATAATTAAGAAGGTAAAACTTTCTATTCGAGATAAAATTATTTCCCTTGATGATGTTGAAAATGTCTTTGCTCGACTGGACTCTAATATTCGTGCTGAAAATTTCATAAATATCAAAGCTGGGAAAAATATTTTAGTCTCCTATGATGATTTTATGAATAAGTATGAAAAAATTTTTGCATCGAGTAGGAAAAAGGAGCTGCGGTATGAAAACTATAAACCAATACTGCCTCATGACTTAATTACACAACGATTTGTTAAGCAGCTATTGCACATTGGGGATATCCAATTGTCTGAGATAGAGATAATTACAGAATTCACTATTCAGAAGCTTCGCTTAGCTAGAAATTTGCTCGAATGGCAGAGAAGTGGTCAGATGGTGGCGGACGAAGTTACTAATTTCCACCTAGACGTGCAGGCGCAGTGGAGGAATGGTTTTCGTAACAAATTCAGAGCTGGACGTATGCCCGCCGATGTGCTGGCTGCGGCTTTGGAGTTATTGGATAGTCTCCGTGAAAAAAGATTTAAAATTGCTGGGGAAGAACTTGGCACTGAATTTTCGAACGGTGAGTTGTATCACTTATCTGATTCCGATGTAATTGGCTGGCATCCAGATTGGGAAAATTTATAATGTCTAACAAGATGGATGAGTATGAACGACAAATAGCTCGTGGATGGAGTGGATTCAACAATATCGGCCTTTGCGCAACGGCAATAGCCGCAATTTTAAATGTTGAGAAGTCTCTTAGTTTGCCTAAGGCTTTGCTTATTATGCCGCTGGTGATGCACGATTCGACGCTGCGTTTTCTGGCCAAAGGCAATGTTCGCGAACGTCAAGTAGCTGCGTTCGCAAGTATGAATCCTGAATTTATTGCTAATTTCGATAAACGATTTCAAGATAGCTTAGTTGTTAGCTTAAACGCCATACAATTTTTAATATCTCTTGGCTATGTAAAGTTAGAAGACAGTCTGAACCTTGTGAGACCTTTTGTGATTGACCAAGAGTTTGGGAAGCAGGCATTATTAATTGAACGTTCGACAAAAAATATGTCAGCTTTGCTTTCCAGCTCAGATGACGAATTATACTTAAACCTACGGGTGACGCTTTGAATTTTTCGATTGATGCTATTGTACTTTTTTCTCTGAACGGTGAGTGCAGGAGGATTCCTTTTGGTCGCAACGGTGTTTACGTAATAACAGGCGGAAGCGGCACAGGTAAAACGGCAATACTAGAGATTATCGATTATTGTTTTTTAGCAAGTAAGCACAAGATTTCCGATAGTGTTATTAATGAGAATGTTAGTTGGTATGGTCTTGAGATGTTTGTTGATGGAAAGGAATTTTTTATAGCCAGACAAGCACCCAACGGCAATCGCGTATCCGACAATTATTTCTTTTCACAGAACAAAGAAAACTACTCCCGACCGGAGGCTAATATAGCCGAAAGTGACCTTCGGACTTTGATAGAAGCAATGTTCAGCATTGATGGTAGAACTATCATGCCGTACGGCGGGAATGCGATTAAGGCGGGTTCTAAATTTTCGTTTAGATATTTCTTCCTTTTCAATACTTTATCACAGGATATCATCACAAGTAGCACCGTTTTCTTTGATCGGCAGAATGAAGATAGGTATCGGGAGGCGTTACCTCGAATTTTTGATTTGGCGGTCGGCATTGATGATCTAGCGAATATTGCGGCGCGTGAAAAGAAAGAGGATCTTTCTAAGGAATTAAGTCGAATTCAAAAGAAATCGAACCATGTGAGCAGCAGTGAGCGGCTATTTGAAACAGAGACAAGGGCGATTGCTCGTCGTGCTATCGAATACGGTTTGATTGATGAAAAAAAGGAGAGCCCGACACCTGCTGATATCCGTCGCATGGTTGAGAATGCTTATAAATTGCCTGATTCTGGCTGGACTCAACGTTATAACGAGTTGAGTTCTCAATTATTCTCTCTTAATAAGCGGATTAGGATGTTGGAGCAATTTGCTCAAGAGACTTCTATATATAGACAGACTTTAGTAGGTTTGGAGGATAGTCTTAAACCGATATCAGTTATTTTAGAAAGAGATGCAGAAGTTTTGAAAACGGATGTTTTCGATGATCTGATAAGTGGTCTTAAATCTGATTTACTTGAAGTCAAGCGTGAGATATCTAGTAAGAAGCCTGTTGATGGCCAAGTGAATGACATTATTAAAAACCTGAAGGCGCAGAAGGTTGAGTTAGTTAAGCAGCTGGAGAGCGCACCTCCGAAGCCTTCGGCGCTTGCTTCTGAGCGTGAGAAATGGCTCTTTATTGGCGAGACCAAGGGGAAACTAGATACTTTCGTAGAGGTTCCTAAGGCGTTGGCTGTATCCGGCCGTACAGAACAAGAAATTCAGCGCGAAATAGATGAGATTGTGGTTCGCGATGTTGAGGTGGAGCGCCAAAACGTCATCCGTGCCATTGAGGATGTCGCATTGGATCTAAAGAATCAGGTTAAGCTCGTTCTTGAGAACTATGCGGAGTAT
>Ga0187843_10000329_pt1 | contig 35191 bp, 27 predicted proteins | sample SpaLakP09_SKY_43_FD_134516 | JGI IMG/M metagenome (GOLD analysis project Ga0187843, IMG submission 134516) | Oligotrophic lake water microbial communities from Sparkling Lake, Wisconsin, USA - SP09_SKY_43 | ecosystem: Environmental > Aquatic > Freshwater > Lake | place: USA: Sparkling Lake... | reverse complement strand
GGCGCCCGCGCAAGTGGACTGCGGCGCCGCATTGACGACGATGCGCGAAGCGGTGGCGGCCATCGAGGCCGAATTGCGGTTGATCGAACAGGCGAACCGCCCCGCCCCGGTGGCGCCGGCGCCGGCGCGCCCGCTGACCGGCCTGGCCGCTTGCCTGGATCAACTCGACCCCTTGCTCGACCAGGCCAGCATGCGTGCCCTGACCGTGTTCGATACACTGCAAGCCGATTATGGCGCCCATCTCGGCGACCGCCTGCACCCGCTGGCTGGCGCGATCGCCGCGCTGGACTTCCGGGCGGCGCTGGCCTATAGCAATTGTTTGCGAGAGGAATCGACGTGATGCAAAACCTCCCTTACCTGGCCGACCCGATGACCATCGACGCGCCCCCACCGCTGCTGCTGGTGGTCGACGACCAGCCGAGCAATATCCAGACCTTGTACGCGATCTTCAAGGACCGCTACGAGGTCTGCATGGCCGTCAACAGTGCCGACGCGCTGGCATTTTGCGCCCGCCGCACGCCCGACCTGATCCTGCTCGACGTGGTGATGCCCGGCATGGGCGGCTACGCACTGTGCGAGCTGCTCAAGAGCGATCCGAACAACTGCGACATCCCCATCATTTTCGTCACCGGCAACACCGATCCGCTGGACGAGGTCCAGGGCTTCGAAGTGGGCGGGGTCGACTTCATCGCCAAGCCGTTTCACGCCACCGTGGTGCGGGCGCGGGTGCACACCCAGCTGACCCTCAAGCGCCAGTCCGACCTGCTGCGCAGGATGGCCCTGAGCGACGGGCTGACCGGCGTGGCCAACCGGCGCCAGTTCGACACCGTGCTCAGCGCCGAATGGCGGCGCTGCGGGCGCAGCGAGCAGCCCTTGTCACTGATCATGATCGACGTCGATCACTTCAAGCGCTACAACGACCGTTATGGCCATCAGCAAGGCGACGCCTGTCTGCGCGCAGTGGCGGCGGCGATCAAGGGGGCGCTGTGCCGCTCGCACGACCTCGCGGCGCGCTATGGCGGCGAGGAATTCGCCTGCCTGCTGCCCGAGACCGCGCTCGAGGGTGCGCTGCTGAAGGCGGCGGAGATCGAGGCGGCGGTGCGCGCGCTGGCACTCGAGCACGCCGATGCGGCGCTCGGTGGCATCGTCACCGTGAGCATTGGCGTCGCCGGCGTTGGCGCGCCCCAGCAGTTGTCCGAGTCCGCGCTGGTGGAAGCGGCCGATGCGCAGCTATACCGGGCCAAACGGGAAGGCCGCGCGCGCGTCTGCGGCGCGCCCTTGTAAGCGCTAGCGCGCCGGGACCCGGCCCGCTGCGAGCAGTGGCCACAACACTTCCAGCGGCATTGGCCTGGCGTAGAAGTAGCCTTGCATGGTGCAGCACCCCATCGCCATCAGCGCGACGGCTTGCCCCTCCTGCTCGACGCCTTCGGCCAGCAGCGCGATGTGCAGACTATTGGCCAGGTGGATGATGGCCGAGATGATCGAGGCGTCCTGGGTGTTGTCGAGCATGTCGCGCACAAACGACTGGTCGATCTTGAGCACGTCGATCGGAAAATTTTTCAAGTACGCCAGGCTTGAATAGCCGGTGCCGAAATCGTCGATGCTGATGGACACGCCGGTGCGCTTGAGTTGAAGCAAGTTGGCACGCGATCGTTCGATGTCGCTCATCAGCGTGCCCTCGGTGATTTCCAGCTCTAGCAGCGCCGGCGCAATGCCGCCCGCCTCGAGCGCGGCAGCGATGCGGGCGCTGAAGCCCTCTTCCTGAAACTCCTTTCCCGAGATATTCATGCTGATGCGTAGCGCGCAATCGGCGGCGACGAGCGCGGCCAGATCGCGGCATACCTGGCCAAGCACGAAGTTGCCGATCTGCACGATCATGCCTGTCTCCTCGGCCAGCGGGATGAAGTCGGCGGGCGACACCTGCACGCCATCGGCGCGACACCAGCGCAGCAAGGCTTCCAGTCCGACGATGCGGCCAGTGCGGGCGTCGACCTTGGGCTGGTAGGCGATGGTAAACTCGGCTTCGTCGAGCGCGATGCGCAGGTCGCGGTCGAGGGCGTTGCGTTTCAGCAGGACTTCCTCGATCTGGGAGGCGAAAAAATGGTAACGATTCTTGCCATCCTGCTTCGCCTTGTACATCGCCGCATCGGCGTGACGATACATCGCATCCTGGTCGCTACAGTCGTCCGGATACAGGCTCAGGCCGATGCTCGCGGTCAAATCATAACGCACGCCATCCTGGTACAGCGGCGCCGCCACCAGCGCCAGCAGCTTGCGCGCCACCTGGTCGGCGTAGGCGACTTCATCGAGTGCCGGAATCAGGATGACAAATTCGTCGCCTCCTTGGCGGCTGATGGTGTCGCTCACGCGCAGGAACGCGCGCAGGCGTTCGGCCAGCTGCTTGAGCAGGGCGTCGCCGACGGTGTGACCGATGGCACTGTTGATGGCCTTGAAATTGTCCAGGTCGAGCAGCAGCAGCGCCACGCGCTGGCCCGCCCGGCTGGCCTGTTCGAGCGCCTGGCTGGTGCGGTCGCGCAGCAGCACGCGGTTGGGCAAATCGGTCAAGGCATCGTGCTGGGCCAGGTGGGTCATCTTGAACGCCATCGCGCGCGCCTCGCTGACGTCGTGGAACACGATGATGGCACCGCTGCGCGTGCCGGCGGCGTCGAGGATCGGCGCGGCCGAGTCTTCCACAGCGTAGCGCCGGCCGGCGCGGCCGATCAGGTGCGAATCGAAGGCCATGCCCACGATGCGGTTCTCGCGCAGGGCGATGCGGATCGGATTGATGCTCGGCTGGCCGCTGGCGCCGTCGCACAGCGGCATGACCGTTTCAATCGCCAGGCCGAATGCTTCGCCGCCGTAAAAGCCCGTCATGAGTTCGGCAACCGGATTGATGAACGTGACCTTGCCCTCGCCGTCGGTGGCGATCACCGCGTCGCCGATCGAATTCAAGGTGACGCGGAGCTTCTCCTTCTCATCGTGCAAGGCCAGCTCCGCCAGCTTTCTGGCGCTGACGTCGGTCAGCAGCAGCAGAAAGCCTTGGTGGCCGCCCACGCGCCGGCGGCACACTAGCGCGGCATGGCAAAATCGCAGCTGGCCGTGCAGCTGTACCTGCATATCGAACACGGTTTCCGCGCCGTCAACGAGCGAGCCCGCCTGCGCCAGGATGATGGCCGCGTTGTCCTCCCCAACGATCTCGGCCAACGGGCGCGAGCGCATCGCCGCCGCCGACATGCCAAACCAGTGGCCGTCGCGGTCGTTGCTGAACCGGTTTACGAAACCGGCATCCCAGTAGGCGACGAAGGCCGGTAGCGAATGCACCAGATCCATCAGGTCGTGCCGCGCGATGCGCAACTGGCGGGTACGCTCGCGCAGTACCAGTTGGGTGCGTACGCGCGCGCGCACCACCGGCAGGTTGAACGGTTTCTGCACAAAATCGACGGCGCCCTCGTTCAATGACGCCAGTTCGTGCACCGCGCTGTCGTGGCCGGTAACGAAGATGACGGCACAGTCGGCCGTGGAAGGCGACGCCTTGAGCGCCTTGCATACGGCATAACCATCCATGCCTGGCATCTCGATGTCGAGCAGGATCACATCGGGCGGACGGATTGACGCCAGTTCGAGCGCGCTGATCCCATCCGTGGCAAACACCACCTGCGCCAGGCCCGCCACTGCCTTGGCCAGCAAGGTGATGTTTGCGGGGACGTCATCGACAATGAGAACTAGCGCCGCATCGGAGCCGCCCTGTTGCAAACTTGAATCCATGGTTTCCATGTCGTCTTCAATCGTTTCATCCGACGCCCGGGACGAAGCGCATGGCCAGCAGCGCGGGGGAGCATCCGCGATGCTGCGCGCGCAGGCGCCGAGCGGGGTCTGGTTATCGGAAAGCTGATCAATTCTATATCATTATTAGCCGCATTCGACCCATTACTTGGCAATCACCCGGCTGGCAGTGTTGGCACGCCAGGCCGGCTGTCGCCACCAGCACCCGCTGGCCCGCCAAGCTGCGGACAAGACAGGCCCCAAACAGCAACACAATGACGCTGCACCGTCTCGAACGTGTCGAGCACGCCGCTGGTAAAAGGTTTGACGATGAATCCCTTCGCCCCACGCGCAGGCGCCGCGAAAATGCGTCGAGCGGGTCGAGGCCGTCGCCGTCCGGCATCTGGATAGCGAGGCAGACAATGTCGGGCCGCAGCGCCGGCGGCGCTGGCGACCACGTTGAACTGCTCACCTTGCACGATCATGTGCAGCACGGAGCGCGCCATGTCATTGGCGTCGGTGATAGATACGGTAATCCGGTTGTCATCCATGAGAAGCGCGGCCTTGTCAGTAGGGCTGATCAGGAAGGCAGGTCAAGCGGCGTGGCCCGGGGCTGGCCGTCGGAAGCAAGGTGCATTGCGAGCAGCACGGCCGCGCGTTCAAAGTCAAGTACGCGCATGGCCAAGCGCAACTGCTGCGCCACTTCGGCGCCGACCAGCGGCGCGAGCCCTGGCTCGATGCGCGCGAACAGCTCGCAAGCGGCAATGTTGCGCTCGCGGAGCAAATAGCCAAGGTGGCCGAGCTCGGGGCCAGAGATCGCGTTGGCGCCGGCCGCCCGCTGCTGGTGCCGCGCCAGCCACGCCGCTGCCGCACGCAAGGTCGCGCCGAGCTCCTCTTGCGCGCTGCGCAGCAGCTGGTCGAGTCGGGCATGGTCCCCGGGCGTGGCATGCATGGCCCGTTCCAGTGCCAGCGCGGCGGCGGCGAAGCGGCGCGCACCCAGCGAACCGACCGAGCCGCGTAGCCCGTGCAGCGTACGCGCCGCCGCTGGCACACGATCGTCACGCCAGGCATCGGCAAGCTGGTCAAGCCCGTCAGTGCCGGCATCGACCAGCGCGCCGATCAGTGCGACCATGATGCGGGCGTTGCTCTCATCAGCATCGGCCTCGTCGACCAGGCTGCTCACGTCGAACACACCGTCGGACTCGGGCGCGGCGGCACCTGGCCCCGCCGGCGCGCTCTGCGCAGCGGCGCGCGGCAGATGGCGCGCGATTTCCTCGATCAACTGCTCACCGTCCAGCGGCTTGGCGATGAAGCCATTCATGCCGGCCGCAATACAGCGCTCGCGCTCGTGCTCCATCACACCGGCCGTCATCGCCAGCACCGGCAGGTCCAGCCCCAGTTCACCGCGGATCAGGGCAATCGCTTGAAAGCCGTCCATCACCGGCATCTGGATGTCAAGCAGCACCAGCGCAAAGCGGCCAGGGTTGGCGCGCAACATGTCGACGGCAATCTGGCCGTTGCCGGCAATCTCGACCCGGGCGCCCGCCGCCTCGAGCATACGCCGAGCCACCGCCTGGTTGAGCAGATTGTCCTCCGCCAGCAGCAACGCGCCGCCCAGCTGCAGTGCGGCGCGCCTGCCAGCGGCGGCATCGGCGCCGGCCTGGCGGGCCAGAATCGCCGTCAGGCAGCTACGCAAGGGCGCCGGCGTGACCGGTTTATCGAGTACCGCATCGGCGCCGAGGGCGGCCGGATCGAAGTCGCACACGGCGCGCTCATAGGAGCTCAGCATGAGCACGACCGCGCACTGGCTGCCGCCGCGCAGCGCCGCAATGAGCGCGGCGGGATTGTCGCCCGCCAGAGCGAGATCGAGCAGGACCACCTGCGCCGGCGCCGCCGCCGCGAACGCGGCGCCAACGCCGGACCGGTGCGGCGCCAGCATCTCGGGGTAGCAACCAAGCGCGGCCAGCGCCGCGCCGAGCACGGCGGCGCTGGCCGGCGCGCCGTCGGCGACCAGCACGCGCAGTGCCGGCAGTTGCACCACGCTGGCGACGTCATTGTCTGGCGCCACGGCCAATGGCAAGGACAGCACGAAGTCGCTGCCGACGCCAGGCGCGCTGGTCACTGCAATATCCCCGCCCATCATCGCCACCAGGCGGCGCGAGATGGCCAGGCCCAGGCCAGTGCCGCCGAAGCGGCGCGTGGTCGACGAGTCGGCCTGCGCAAACTCCGAAAAGACGCCGTCGAGTTGCTCGGCGCTCATGCCGATGCCGCTATCCTGAATACCGATTTCCAACAGCACCTTGTCGGCACGCCGGCCAGCACTGCGCAGCCGAACTGCCACCTGGCCTTGTTCTGTAAATTTCACGGCATTGCCGGCCAGATTGACCAGTACCTGCTGCAGGCGCAACGCATCGCCGAGCAATACCGCCGGCAAGGCGGCATCGAGGGAAATGGTCAGCACCAGCGGCTTCTCGCGTGCAATTAGGCTCATCATTGTTCCCAACGCCGCCGCCAGATCCTCCAGCCGCAACGGCATGCACACCAGTTCCATCTTGCCCGCTTCAATTTTGGAAAAATCGAGGATGTCGTTGAGGATGGCCAGCAGCGCCGCGCCGGCGGTGCGGATGGCGGCCACGTCGCGGCGCTGGCCGTCATTGAGATCGGTGCGCTGCAACAATTGCGCTATGCCGAGCACGGCATTGAGCGGGGTGCGCAACTCATGACTCATGTTCGCCACGAATTCTCCCTTGGCACGACTGCCGGCGTCGGCCCGCATCATCGCCACGCGCAAATCCTGATGGATCCGTTTCTGCTCGGTGATATCGCGGGCGATGCCGAGAAAGCCAATCACCGCCCCTTGCCCATCGCGGATGGCACTGACGGTGAGTTGCACCGGCAGGCGCGCACCGTCCTTGCGCAGAAAGGTCCATTCGGCCGTCTCCGCATGCCCGCGCCGCGCCTTGGCAACAAACACTTCAAACCCGGTCACCGGCTCGCCCAGTTCGGCGCTGAGCAGCGTTGCGCGCGCGGCCACCTCTTCGCTGTCGTGCAGCAACGCCGGCGATGCTACGCCGACCAGTTCGCTTGCGGCATAGCCAAGCATGCGTTCGGCGCCGACGCTGAAGACCTCGATGACGCCGTCGAGGTCGGTCGCGATGATGGAAAATTCGCTGGCGGAATCGACCAGGATGGCGAAGCGGTGTTCGGACTGGCGCAAGGCCCCTTGCATGCTCGAGGCCAGCGCCAGCGCCTCCTCGTTGGTCTTGCGCAGCGCGCGTAGCATGCCAAAAAGCAATAGCCCGACCAGGGTGCCCGCGAACAGCACGATCAGCCCCTTGGCGCGGTCGATGGACGCCTCGAACGCCGGCAGCGAGGTCACCCGCAAGGTCCAGACGGTGTCGCCGACCGCCACGCTGGTGGTGCCTGTATAGGCGGCGGCGGCGCGGTCGGCCGACTTGGCTGCCGCGGCACTGGCAAACATGCGCGCCGCCGGCGTCGTGGCGAGACCGTCGAACAACTCGATCGACACCGAAGGGCTGTCGGCGCCGAGGATCCCCCGCATCAGGTCGTTCATCCGAAAGGCACCGTACACGTAGGAATCGAGCGCGGCGCGACGCTGCGGCACAGTGTCATGCGGTTCGCCGCGCCGGTACACCGGCACGTACATCAGGAACCCGGTCTGCCGGTCCTTGCCCACTTCCTGCACCAGCGTCACCTTGCCGCTGACCGCCAAGGCATCGTTATCCATCGCCCGCGTCAGCGCGGCGCGCCGCACCGGCTCCGAATTCATGTCAAAACCGAAGGCACGCAGGTTGCGCCCGACGAACGGCTCGACCATGACGATGGCAACGTAAGCATCGCGTTGGCCGGCCGGCCAGATCGTAAACTGGGGATAGCCGCCTGCATGCATCTGGCGCTCGAGCGCCTCGCGATCGCGCCCGCGGCGCGCCACGCCGAGCAGCTGATAACCTGGATATTTTTTATCGACCTCGATTGAGCGTACAAAATCGCGCCAGTCGGCGCCCACCAGGCCGGGCGTGGCCGTCAGCAGCGCGCGGCCGCTGTGCAGAATTTGTGCATAGGCATCGATACGATCGGTGACGCGGCGGCTGGCGTTCGCCATTTCGGCCCGAAACAGCTCGGAGGCCCGCTGTTCGGTCACATTCGCAACATATTGCCATGCCAACAAGGTGAGCGACATGGTCGTGGCCAATACCGCCCAGTGCACCCAGCGGCCCGGCCGTTGATCGTGTTGCACGAGCAGCTCGGCATCGGCGGCCAGCAAGATGCCCACCATGCTGAGCAGTCCGATGAACACTTCGAGGCCAAACAGGGCCTCGTTGCGGCTCCCGTCGGCAAACGGCCCCAGGCCATTCGTCGTCGCCAGAATGGACGCGCTGGCGACGACCAGCACCACCAGCGTGGCTCCCCGCCGGCCGTAGCGCACGGCGGCCCAGCCGATGCAAGCGAGCAAGACAAGCAGCCAGATGCGCCGTTCGCCATCGGGCTGCTGATACAGCAACACGAACAGCACGCCGAGCAGCGCCAGCAGCTCGGCGCCGGCGCGCAGCCACTGGGCGCCGTGCATCGCCGGCACCGCGCGCCACGCCAGCGCCAGCGGAACGACGATGAGCATGCCGGCAAGATCGCCGACGCCCCAAGTGGCCGCAATCATCGGCACCGCCGCCGCCGGCACCACGCCGGCCCACACCAAGCTGGTGGTGCCGACCAGCGCCCCGCACGCCGCAGCGAAGGCGGTCGCGCCGACGAACGAATAGGTATGTTCAGGTTTGCCGAGCAGGCGCGCCGGGGCTGCGATGCGTTGCAACAAGCAGGCTGCGATCAATGCCTCAGCGGTATTGCCGGCGCCAATCGCCAGCGAGGTCGCCAGCGCCGTGCCGATGCCGAGCTGGCCATTGCCGAGAAAGACGACCAGGTTGGCGAAGAACGCGCCCAGCAGGATGCCCGGCCAGATGCGGCGCCCGACCAGCAACAGGGTGGCTAGCGCAACGCCCGATGGCGGCCACACCGGCGAGACATTGGTGGCCTCGAACGCGAGCATCAGGCCGAGGCGCGCCGTACCGTAATACACGAGCGCCAAAGCCAGGTTGATCAACAAGAGCGAGAACCAAGGACTCGAACGCATGGGATAGTTCCTTGAACGTGACAGTGTAGCGCTGGCTAGATCGCGCCGTCACGCCACTCTAAACAAGCCAGCAATACAAGGCAAGTAAAACCATTGTCGCTGGTACTGGCGCCGCAGACGCGGCCACACATCGCGACGGCGGGCCGAGGTGCGTTTTCAATGTAGACATGCGCGCAGGGGCAACACTAGCTTACTAGCTATTAGCTGCGGCTGGTCGTCAACTGCCCGGCAGCCCAACCGCCTTCGGATCCCCCTGGTGGAGCGGTTCGTTGCACAGACCGTCCATATTGCCGCTGCGGCGGCGCTGCTCGCTGTACCGCACAGCGCCCCGGGGCGGCAGTGCCAGCGTCCTCGTTCTGTGTCACGGCAGCGCCCGCGCGTGGTCAGCCAACGACATCCTGGTGGCGCGCGAAGTGACGCTCCAGCTGCAACAGGCGATCGCGCGCATGAACTGGCCGTAACCTACCAGTTCATGTTGTCGTCGGCCGAAATCGGCGACTGGGATCTCGATCTGGCCAACGACGCAGCACGCCGCTCCCTTCGCCACGATCAATGTTTCGCTTATCAGGAGCCGATCGCCCACTGGGGTTTCGAGGAATTTGTCGCCCACGCGCATCCGGAGGACCGGGCCGACGTGCAGCGCCGGTGTGAGCGGGCACTCAACGGCGTGCGCGAATGGCATGTCGAATCGCGCGTTATCTGGCCAGACGCCAGTGTGCACTGGATAGTGGCGCACAGGACTGTGTGCAACAACGCCATGGGGCCACAGCACATGGTGGGCATCGTCGCCGAAAGAGCGGCGCGCCACCAGCAGGAGAGGGAATGCAAGTAGAAACGATTAATGTGATTAACGTTATAAACTATTTATATATTTAACTCATGCAGGCAAAACCGAAGGGGAATCCGTTCCGGTCTGTTCCCACCACGAACTCCCTTTCAATTATTTGGCACGCTTACCCACAGCTGCCATTCAAAAACGCGGCGCCCCGCCCTGGGTCAAAAATCGATCAGCAGGGAGGGGGCAAATTTCAACCAGCGCCAACACACCCGGGATTTCAAAGGACGGAACAGCTTCCACGACCTTGAGTAGAGAGCGCCCTCGGCACGATTACCTAGCCATGCCCGCGCCATGCGCTTTTTTGTCTTCGAACATCGCGGCGTCCGCAGCCTGGATCATCGCTTCGATCTGCGTCTCGGTATCGCATGGAAAATTGGCGACGCCGACGCTGTATTCGATGTTGTATGGCTTGTTCAAGCGACTGTTCGCGCTGGCGGTAGCAGCTTTAAATTTCTCGAGAACGACGCTAATACTTTCTGCGTCGGAATCGAGCAGCATGACCACGAATTCATCGCCGCCGATTCGGGCGATCACATCGCAGTCACGGAACGAATCGAGCATGATCTGCGCGAACGAGACCAAGGCGAAGTCACCCTCGTGGTGGCCATACGTGTCGTTGATAGCCTTGAATTTGTTCAGGTCAAACAGAAGTATCGAGATTGGAAGCTGGTTCCTCCGGCATACCTTCAAGCTGTGATCAACCAGGGTCATGAAACCCCGGCGGTTTGAAATCATCGTCAAGGAATCAAGCGTCGCCATCTGAATCGATTTTATTTCCTGCTCGATCATTTCGCCAAGATCCTGCAGCAGACGCCGGTCCTCTTCATCCATTTCCCGCGGCTTTGAGTCGATCAAACATAAAGTCCCGATATTGATGCCTTGCCTGAGCTTCAAAGGACAACCAGCATAAAACCGGATATTCGGGGCATCAGTGACCAGTGGATTGTCGTGGAATCGCTCGTCCGCCAGCGTATTGGGGATGATAAACAATCCATCTTGATTGATAGCGTGGCCACAAAAGGACACCTCCCGTGCCGTTTGGCTTGCATCGAGTCCTTGAGCCGATTTGAACCACTGTCGATCTTCATCGACCAGACTGACCAGCGAAATAGGCACGCCAAACAACCTTCGGGCCATCCGTGTCACGCGATCGAAGCGCTCTTCATGGGAGCTGTCGAGAATTTTAAGTGCCCGCAGTGCGTGCAACCGCTCTGCCTCGTTCTGTGGAATCTCTGGACATTTCATAGGCGGCGATGAGAATGCAATAGGAAAATTAAAGGATTCAACCGAGGGGCCGTGCCCGCATGACGGATGCGAGTTAGAGACTACCACAATGAGCGGCGGATTACCGATCGCCGCGATTCCAGCCGCCATCAATTCAAGGCTTGTCCATTGTCCGGCTCCGTGTCGTTGAACTCGAAGAAGCCTGTGCCGGCCTGACTAATCAAAAGATACAATGCCGCTCAGGAAGCGCTTACGACTGGCCACTTGAGTAAACAAAAGGGTGGCTGCGGCGTTTGTCACCGCCCAAACTCACAAGCAAGTTTCCATGCAACCGCAGGTCAAGAAGCCTACACAACGCCTACGCAGATCCTCTTCAGCAAACAATCTGAGCAACGAATGTATGTAACCCATTGAGTTTAATGGTGGGCCTCCCGTGAGTCGAACACGGCACCAACGGATTATGAGTCCGCTGCTCTAACCAAGCATGAGCTAGAGGCCCGAAAATGATGCTGAAAATACGCGAAGGGCGAGGATATGGCCTCGCCCTCCAGCCGTCAAGGCTTAATTGCCTTCGAGGAAGCTCTTCAGCTTGTCCGAACGCGATGGATGGCGCAGCTTGCGCAGCGCTTTCGCTTCGATCTGGCGGATCCGCTCGCGCGTGACGTCGAACTGCTTGCCCACTTCTTCCAGCGTGTGGTCGGTCGACATTTCGATACCGAAACGCATGCGCAGCACCTTCGCTTCGCGCGGGGTCAGGGAATCGAGCACGTCCTTGACCACGCCGCGCATCGAGGCGTGCAAGGCTGCATCCGATGGCGCCAGGGTATTGTTGTCTTCGATAAAATCGCCCAGGTGGGAATCGTCATCGTCGCCAATCGGCGTTTCCATCGAGATCGGCTCTTTCGCGATCTTCATGATCTTCCGGATTTTATCTTCCGGCATTTCCATCTTGATCGCGAGCGTGGCCGGATCCGGCTCGGCGCCGGTTTCCTGCAAGATCTGGCGCGAGATGCGATTCATCTTGTTGATGGTCTCGATCATGTGCACCGGAATGCGGATCGTGCGCGCCTGGTCGGCGATCGAACGCGTGATCGCCTGGCGGATCCACCACGTTGCATAGGTCGAGAACTTGTAGCCGCGGCGGTATTCGAACTTGTCCACGGCCTTCATCAGGCCGATATTGCCTTCCTGGATCAGGTCCAGGAATTGCAGGCCGCGGTTGGTGTATTTCTTGGCGATCGAAATCACGAGGCGCAAGTTGGCCTCGGTCATTTCGCGCTTGGCCTTGCGCGCCTTCATTTCACCGGCCGCCATCTGGCGGTTGATGTTGCGCAAGTCCGGCAGCGGCAAGACCACGCGCGCCTGCAGGTCGATCAGGCGCTGCTGCAGTTCCTTGATCGTCGGAATATTGCGGCCGAGGATGGCGGAGTAGGCGTGGCCGGCATTGACTTCGCCATCCACCCATTCCAGATTGGTTTCATTGCCCGGGAACACCTTGATGAAGTGGGCGCGCGGCATGCCGCACTTGTTCACCGCGACGTCCAGGATCTGCTTTTCGATATGGCGCACTTCGTCGACCTGGCCGCGCAGCGTGTCGCACAGCTTTTCGACGACCTTGGCGGTGAAGCGGATGCCCAGCAGTTCGTTGGAAATGGCTTCCTGCGCCTTGACGTAGGCTTTCGAGTTGTAGCCATCTTTTTCGAAGGCCTTGCGCATCTTGTCGAACTGCACCGAGATGACTTCGAATTTTTCCAGCGCCTGGTTCTTCAGCGCTTCGAGTTGTTCGGCCGAAAAGCCCGCGGCGCCGGAAGCGTTGTTTTCTTCTTCCTCTTCCTCTTCGCCTTCTTCGGCTTCGTCGTCTTCCTCGTCCTCGTCGGACGCGCTGGGCGCCACAACCGGCTCTTCGCCTTCGTCAGGGTCGACCATGCCGTCGACGATTTCGTCGATCTTGGTTTCTTCGTTCTGGATGCGGATGGCGGCGGAAATGATTTCGGCGATCGTCACCGGGCAGGCCGAGATGGCCTGGATCATGTCCTTCAAGCCGTCTTCGATGCGCTTGGCGATCTCGATTTCGCCTTCGCGCGTCAGCAGTTCGACCGAGCCCATTTCGCGCATATACATGCGCACCGGGTCGGTGGTGCGGCCAAAGTCAGAATCGACCGTCGACAGCGCCGCTTCGGCGGCCGCTTCGGCTTCGTCGTCGCTGGTGACGGTGGCAACGTTGTCCGACAGCAGCAGCGTTTCGGCATCGGGCGCGTGTTCGTAGACCGCGATCCCCATGTCGTTGAAAGTGCCGATGATGCCTTCGATCGCTTCCGGATCGACAATGTTTTCAGGCAGGTGATCGTTGATCTCGGCGTAAGTCAGGAAGCCACGTTCCTTGCCGAACTTGATCAGGGTTTTCAGTTTCTGGCGGCGGCGTTCGAGTTCTTCCTCGGTCGCTTCGGTGTCGGACGAGAAAGCGTCCTTCAGCAGCGCTTTTTCCTTGGCCTTGCGGTCCTTGGCCTTGGCCTTGTCGACCGCCTTCAGTTCGGCGCGTTCGACCGCGTTCAGCGCGGCGACTTCGTCGTTCTCGGGCTGGAATTCTTTCGGTTTGCGGCCACGGCGGCCCGGAACCTTGACCGACGGCAGGACGTAGCCCGACGTGTCGATCGCGGCCAGCGCGGCCGCATCGGTAGTCTGGCTCACGACCGGCGTGGTGCTCGCGGTGCGGGCTTCCGCCTTGTCTTGTGCTTTATCCGCCTTGGCAGACATTTTCGTTGGCTTTTCAGCCACTGGGGATTCGGGTTTCTTGATTGGCACAGGCGCTTTCGATGTCACAACGACTTGCTTAATGGTGGATTAAGTTTTAGGCCCTACTCTCCGGATGCCTTGCTGGCCAGTCCGGCATTGCTGCACTTCACACCTTTACTTCACCTTTGCAGGCATGATCTACGCTCGCCGCAAACTACTGCAACGCAACCGCTGTTGGGGGCGAGGACCTGACTGGTTAAACGGCCATCGATCGATGCCGTTGACCGTGCGCCATGCACGGTCCAACCAAAGCTGGCCCTGGCCGCCGACGCCTTGTTGCCGCGCCGATCAAGAGCCTAACTTACTGAAAGAAATACAACTTCCGAACAACGAAAAAATTTCTACGAATACAACACTTAGCGTTTTATTATAGCACGCACCCAATCTTTTTCCAGTCTCAAACAGGGCCCTCGCCGACCCGTGTTTTACATCTTAACGGGGTGTCTGGTCAGCCATTTGTTCCCGCATCAAACTATCCTGCTGCGCGGTAATTTCGCGGTACCGGACACCCAATTCATCTGAGGTCAGTCCGGAAGAAAACAACTGGGCGAGCTCCTGTTTTAATGCATCCATTTTGATCTGCCTCACAGCCCCGAACAGCCACAGCTTGACGCTGTCGAAGTCGGATTCCGGCTCCGAAGCGATCTCGGCAATGAGATCGTCGTATTCCGGGCTCGTATCCTTCAGATGCTGGGACAAGGCCGCGAAGCCGCCGTTCGGTCCCAGCGCCTGTCCGGCCGCGATCAGCTGCAGCAGGCGTTCGGCCGATTCGGCACCGAAATGGCTGAAGGCGGCCAGCGCCGCCTCGTCCAGCTCCAGGCTGAGCGGCGGATGGGCCACCAGGTGGCGCAGGATCTGCAATTCCAGGCCCACCGGCTGCGGACGGCCCTGGCGCGGCGGCGCCTTGCGCGCCACCGACACCGGCTTGGCCAGCTCGAACAAGCCCTCGATTTCGGCCGGGCTCGATTCGGTCATGGAAGCCAGGCCACGCACGATCTGCAGGCGCAGCGACGATGGCGTCATGGCTTGCAGCAAGGGCTTGGCATCGAACTGCACCCGGGCGCGTCCTTCCGGCGTCGACAAATCATGCTCGCCAGATACTTCGCGCAGCAGGAATTGCGACAATGGCATGGCTTCATGGATTTCCTGCTCGAACGCTTCCGCGCCGCGTTCGCGCACGAAGCTGTCCGGGTCGTGCTCGGTCGGCAGGAACAGGAATTTGATGGTCTTGTTGTCGCTCACTTGCGGCAAACAGGCTTCCAGCGCGCGGCGCGCGGCTTTGCGGCCGGCTTTGTCGCCGTCGAAACTGAAAATGACGGTGTCGGTCTGGCGCAGCAGTTTTTGCACGTGGGTCGAGGTGCAGGCCGTGCCCAGGGTGGCCACCGCTTGCGGAAACCCGAGCTGGGCCAGCGCGACCACGTCCATATAGCCTTCCGTCACCAGCACATAGCCGGTGTCGCGGATGGCCTGGCGCGCTTCGAACAGGCCGTACAGCTCGTAGCCCTTCTGGAACAGCGGCGTTTCCGGCGAATTCAGGTATTTCGGCTCGCCCGAATCGAGCACCCGTCCGCCAAAGCCGATGACCTGGCCTTTGGTATTGCGGATCGGGAACATGATGCGTTCGCGGAAACGGTCATAGCGCTTCTTGTTGCCGCCGTCTTCATCGACCTTGTCGATCACCAGGCCCGATTCCACCAGCGCCAGCGCCTCGTAATCGGGAAACACCGAGCGCAGGTTATCCCAGCCGCCGGGCGCATAACCCATGCCGAAGCGGGCCGCCACTTCCCCGGTCAGGCCGCGGTTCTTCAAATAGGCAATTGCATTGGCGGCGCCGCGCAGCTGGCCGCGGTAAAAATCGCAAGCCTGGGTCATGGCCTCGGTCAGGGCCATGGCCTGGGCCTGGTTGGCGGCGCGTTGCAAAGGTGGAATCTTGTCGTCGGCGTCGGGCACGACCATGCCCACGCCCTGGGCCAGGTCCTTGACCGCATCGATAAAGCCCATGCCCGAATACTCGATCAGGAAGCCGATCGAGGTGCCGTGCGCGCCGCAACCGAAGCAGTGGTAAAACTGCTTGGTCGGGCTGACCGTGAAACTGGGGGATTTTTCGCTGTGAAAAGGGCACAGGCCCATGAAGTTCGCCCCGCCTTTTTTCAGCTGGACGTAGCGCCCAACCACGTCGACGATGTCGACCCGGTTGAGCAAATCGGTGATGAAAGTTTGTGGGATCACGCTTTAGGCCGGCGTCAGGGCTTTCTTGATCAGCGCGGAGACGGCGCCCATATCGGTGCCTTTTGGCATCTTCGGTTTGACCAGGGCCATGACCTTGCCCATGTCTTGCGGTCCGGCAGCACCAGACGCCGTCACGGCGGCAGCCACCTCGGCGGCAATCTGCTCGTCCGACAGGCCGGCAGGCATGTAATTGACCAGGATGGCCAGTTCGGCTTTTTCGATATCGGCCAGGTCCTGGCGCTTGCCCGCTTCGAACTGGGTGATCGAATCCTTGCGCTGCTTGATCATCTTTTCCACGATCACCAGGGTCTGTTCATCGTTCACTTCAATGCGCTCGTCGACTTCCTTGCGCTTGATGTCGGCGATGATCAGGCGGATGGTATTCAACTTGCCCGCTTCTTTCGCGCGCATCGCTGCTTTCATGTCTTCGGTAATTTGTTCTCTCAAGCCCATGGGATCCTCGCGTTGGTAGGTATAAATAGCAAAACCCGCTGCGGTAAACCGGAGCGGGTCTGCAACTGAAGCTGAAACAGCAACCCGGACAGGCTGTAGGCCGTCACCGGATCAGTTTCGACTGAACAGTCTTAGAATAATTTCTTAGGCAGTTGCTGGCTGCGAATGCGCTTGTAGTGGCGCTTTACGGCAGCTGCCAGCTTGCGCTTGCGCTCAGCCGTTGGCTTTTCGTAGAACTCGCGTGCGCGCAGTTCGGTCAGCAGACCCGTTTTTTCGATGGTGCGTTTGAAGCGACGCATAGCGACTTCGAACGGCTCGTTTTCTTTAAGGCGAATAGTGGTCATGTAAAAATCAAACCGTTAGATTAGGGGAAGAACGAGATCATAGCACCGTTTCGCGATGAATGGAAGCCCTTGTGCCTGCCTGTTTCGCCGGAACGACATTAAACTGCTTGCCCGGCAGCAACTCCGGAGGCCCAGGCCCACTGGAAATTGTAGCCGCCCAGCCATCCCGTGACGTCCACCGCCTCGCCGATGAAATACAGGCCGGGGACCTTGTTGGCCATCATGGTTTGCTGCGACAGTTCGCGCGTATCGATGCCGCCCAGGGTCACTTCGGCCTTGCGGTAGCCTTCGCTGCCGGTGGGCACGATGGCCCAGCGATTGACCGCGTCGCCGAGTTTACGCAGCTTGGCATCCTGCATGTCGGCCAGGCGCGCGTCGGGCGACAGGTCGTTGGCGGCCAGCAAGCCTTCGGCCAGGCGGGTGGGCAGCCATTGCGCCAGGACATTGCCCAGTTGCTTCTTCAAGGTGCCCTTCCCTTCGATCAGCACCTGCGCCAGGTCGATGTCGGGCAGCAGGTTGATGAGGATGGGCGTGCCCGGCTGCCAGTAGCTGGAAATCTGCAGGATGGCCGGGCCGGACAGGCCGCGGTGGGTGAACAGCAAGTCTTCGCGGAAATGGCCGCGCTTGTTGCCCTTGCCCTTGTTGCTGCCGGTTTCCACTTCCACTTCCAGCGCGATGCCGGCCAGCGGCACGAAGCTCTCCCAGCTGGGGCCGTCGAAGGTCAGGGGCACCAGGCCCGGGCGCGTCTCCACCAGCGCCAGCCCGAACTGGGTGGCGATCTTGTAGCCGAAATCGGTCGCGCCGATCTTGGGAATCGACAGGCCGCCGCTGGCGATGACGACGCTGTCGGCCAGGATGTCGCCGGTGTCGGTGGCCAGCAGGAAGCCGGCATCGGTTTTTTCGACCGACGCCACCGTGCACGGCATGCGCCAGGTCACGTCGCCGTCGGCGCATTCGCTTTTCAGCATCTGGATGATTTGTTCGGCCGAATCATTGCAGAACAGCTGGCCGCGGTGTTTTTCGTTGTAGCCGATGCGGTGCTTCTTGACCAGGGCCAGGAAGTCTTGCGGGGTGTAGCGCGACAGCGCGCTCTTGCAGAAGTGCGGATTGTCGGACAGGAAATTGGCCGGGGTCGCGTTGATATTGGTGAAATTGCAGCGCCCGCCCCCGGAGATGCGGATCTTTTCGGCCAGCTTTTCGGCATGGTCGATCAGGACCACGTGCTTGCCGCGCTGGGCGGCAATGGCCGCGCACATCATGCCGGCCGCGCCCGCACCGATTACTGCTACATCAAATTGTTTTGCCATGGCGTTTGCCGATTTCCGCTAATCACTAAAGACGTGATTGTAACGTCGGAACTCAGGCAACAGCCGCTTCCGCGATCTCCTGCACCGTATCGGCACAACGGACGACGTCGCCGATGACGATGATGCTGGGGCTGCCCAGGCCGGAAATGGCCAGATCGTCGGCCAGCGAAACCAGGGTGGTGATCAGCTGGGCCTGGCCCGCGCCGGTGGCGCCCTGGATCACGGCCACCGGGGTCGACGGCGCCTTGCCGCCGGCCAGCAGCGCCGCCTGGATGGTGCGGCAGCGCGCCACGCCCATGTAGATGACCAGGGTCAGGCCGGTCTGCGCCAGCAGGGCCCAGTCCGGGGTGCGCGCGGCGCCGGCATCGTCGCCGCGCTCGTGGCCGGTAATGAAGATGGCGCCCGAACTCCAGTCGCGGTGGGTCAGCGGCACGCCAATGGCGCTGGGCGCGGCCAGTCCGCTGCTGATGCCGTTGACGACTTCGACCTCGATGCCGGCCGCCATCAAATGGGCGCGCTCTTCGCCGCCACGGCCGAAAATGAAGGGATCGCCACCCTTGAGCCGCACCACGTGGCGTCCGGCTTGCGCTTCCGACACCATCAGCCTTTCGATGAATTCCTGCGACGTGGAGCGGCAGCCGCCCCGCTTGCCCACCTGGACGATGCGGGCCGAGGCCGGCGCATGGGCCAGGATGGCCGGGTTGACCAGGTCGTCGACCAGGACCACGTCGGCCCGTGCGATGGCCTTGACCGCCTTGAGCGTGAGCAGCTCGGGATCGCCCGGTCCGGCCCCAACCAGAAAAACCTTACCCTTGTTCTCCATGCTGTCCGCCCAGTTTTGCCTGTAATGCCTTTGAAACTAGCAAACACTGTGCCACTTGCTGGCGAATCGAATCCGGGACGGGCACCTCGCCCCTCAGCGCCCGGGCAATCCAGTCGGCCGTGGTGGCGGCGTCGCGGGCCTCGGGCACCACCGCCAGGTCATCTGTTGGTGCATCGCGCTGCACCAATAAGGTGCGCTGGCCCTCATGAAACCAGTCGATCTGCTGGGCGCGGTTGGCATTGGCCACCGTTTCGCCCTCGGTGCCGCGCATCAGGAAGGCGTCGCCCCGCTCCGGCGGCGCGGCCCGGGTAAAGTACTCGCCCTGCATTTCCAGGTATTCGGGATGGGTGTAGGACACCAGGCGCAGGGCCGGCCCCTCGAACGGTTGCAGCATCTTGACCAGGGTGTGGGTCGAATTGCGCACCCCCAGGATGCGGCGCAGCGACAGCATCCAGGCCAGGCGCGGCGCCAGCTGCTCGATCGGCATGAAACAGGGGTAGCCCAGCGCAAACGCGGCCTGCACGTCGGCGATGGTCATGGCCGGGGCCAGTTGCATGGCCTGGAAAATTTCGGCCGTGGTCACCCGGCCGGGATCGACCGTCACGCCGTGCACCAGCACCGGCACGCCTTCGCGCGCCAGCAGCAGGGCCAGCAGCGGGGTCAGGTTGGCCATCTTGCGGGCCCCGTTGTAGCTGGGGATCAGGACCGGGGCGAACTCGCCCGGCCAGGCGGGAATGCGGGTGAACGATTCTTCGGCGGCATCCATGAAGCCGCCGATCTCGTCCACGGATTCGCCCTTGATGCGCATGGAGAGCAGGATGCCGCCCAATTCCAGGTCCGAGACCCTGCCCGCCAGCATGGCCTTGTACAATTCGTACGCTTCTTGCCTGGACATGTCGCGTGCGCCTTTTTTGCCGCGGCCGATGTTTTTGATGATCCCCGCTGCGAGGAATGGTTCGTGTGTTGGTTTCATGGGCGTTAGCTTACACCGGCTCGGGAATAAAAAAATTCGAAGTCAGTGAATCCGGTGTCCAAACGGCGACGTATATAGGTCTGCACACTGGTGCACACCCCTTAACGAGGAGAGAAAGATGAAACAAATGAGATTGCGGGCCGCCATCGGCCTGGTCATCGCCGGCTCCCTGCTGGCACCGGCGGCCATGGCCTCGAGCCACCGCGAAGCACCGTTCATCACCAAGCATCCGAAGATCGACGCCACCGACTTCTATATGTTCCGCAGCTTCCAGGCCGGGCGCAGCGACTTCACCACCCTGATCGCCAACTATGTCCCCCTGCAGGATGCCTACGGCGGCCCGAACTATTTCATGATGGATCCCGAAGCCCTGTATGAAATCCACGTCGACAACAATGGCGACGCGAAGGAAGACATCAGCTTCCAGTTCCGCTTCAGGAACACCAACAAGGATACCCAGCTGACCGTGGGCGGCAAGAAGGTCTCGATTCCGCTGGTGATCAATGGCGGCGCCATTGCCGACCTGAACGCCGCCGGCGCCAATGTGCGCGAAACCTTCAGCGTGACCGTGGTGCGGGGCGACCGCCGCAGCGGCACGCGGGCGCTGGTGGCCAATGCCGCCGGCGGGGCCACGGTGTTCGACAAGCCGCTCGACAATATCGGCAACAAGTCGATTCCGAACTATGAAGCCTACGCCGCCAAGCATGTGTACAGCGTGAACATCCCCGGCTGCAGCACCCCGGCCCGCCTGTTCGTCGGCCAGCGCAAGGATCCTTTCGTGGTCAACCTGGGCGAAACCTTCGACCTGATCAACATCAAGGCGCCGGCAGTGGAATTTCTGCCCACCGCCGAAAGCAATGCCCGCGACGACTTGCAGTACAAGAATGTGACCACGCTGAGCATGGAAGTGCCCACCGCCTGCCTGCTCAACGCCACCGCGGGCGACCCGGTCATCGGCGGCTGGACCACGGCCAGCATGCGCCAGGGCCGCCTGATCAATCCGGCGCCCAAGTCCGATGCCGACGTCACGCGCGAAGGCGGCGCCTGGACCCAGGTGTCGCGCCTTGGCATGCCGCTGGTGAATGAAGTCGTCATCGGCCTCAAGGACAAGGACAAGTTCAACCACAGCAAGCCGTCGGGCGACGGCCAGTTCGCCGACTACGTCACCCACCCGACGCTGCCGGCACTGGTCGAGATCCTGTACGGTTCGGCCGGCGCCAAGGCGCCGACCAATTTCCCGCGCAATGACCTGGTCGCCGCCTTCCTGACCGGGATCACCGGCCTGAACAAGCCCAAGAGCGTCACCGCGTCCGAAATGCTGCGCCTGAACACCGCCATCGTGCCCACCGCGCCGGGTGCGCAAAAACGGCTGGGCGTCATCGAAGGCGACAATGCCGGCTTCCCGAACGGCCGCCGTCCTGGCGACGACGTGGTCGACATCGCCCTGCGCGTGGTGATGGGCAAGCTGTGCACGCTGTCGATCGGCTGCGTGGCGGCCGACGCACCGGCCGGCGCCCTGCGCTTCACCGACGGCGCCTTCCTGGACGAGAAGATGAGCGATGCCAGCTTCCCCTACCTGAAAACGCCGCTGGCCGGTTCGCCGCAGAAGAACTGACAAGGAGAGCACCATGAACAAGCTGATCCTGATGGCGATCGCGCTCACGCTGAGCGCATGCGGCGGCAGCAGCCGCACCGAGACCAACGTCCCGCCGCCGCTGCCGCCGGTCGACCCGGCGCCGGTCGCCGATGTGTTCTTCAACCGGGTGGCCAATGTCGCCGGCACCGCGCCGGAAGACGCGGACGCCGCCGATGTGGGCGCGGTCGTGGGCACGGAACCGGAGAATACGGAACCGACGCCAATTTGATGGCAAGCAGCCGGCCGGTAGCCATCCCGGCCGGTGTATCCCTGGGAGTGACCATGTCGAACCGTTCCACCCTGGCCGCCGCATGCCTCCTCGCGCTCTGTGCGCAGTGGGCATGCGCCGCGCCCTTTATTCCCCAGCGTGGCAGCGAGGTCATCGAACGCCTGCCGCGCCGCACCGATCCCGCGCAGCAGCAATTGCAGCAACTGCGCGCCCAGCTGGCCGCCAATCCGCGCGACCTGGCCCTGGCCACCCGCGTGGCCGCCAGCTACATCGCCACCGCGCGCCGCGAAACCGACCCGCGCTATTTCGGCTATGCCCAGGCCGCGCTGGCGCCGTGGTGGTCCATGCCGGCCCCGCCGCACGCCGTGCGCCTGCTGCGCGCCACGCTGCTGCAATCGACCCATCATTTTCCCGAAGCGCTGGCCGACCTGGACGCCATCGTCAAGGCCGATCCCGCCAATCCGCAAGCCTGGCTGACGCTGGCCACCGTGCAGACCGTGCGCGGCGACTACCAGGGCGCCACCGCCAGCTGCGCCAGGCTGTCGTCGCTGACCACGCAACTGGTCAGCAGCACCTGCATTGCCGGCGTGGGCGGCATGACCGGGCGCGCCGCGCCCAGCGAAACCCTGCTCGCCCTGAGCCTGCGCCGCAATGAGGACGCCGACGCCGGCATCAAGGTGTGGGTGCTCACGCTGCTGGCCGAACTGGCCGAACGGCGCGGCGATGCGGCCACGGCCGAAGCGCGCTTCAAGGACGCGCTGGCGCTAGCTCCGCGCGACAGCTACCTGGTGGGCGCGTATGCCGACTTCCTGCTCGACCAGCGGCGCGCGGCCGACGTCGTGGCGCTGGTCGCAGGCCAGGACCGCATCGACGGCCTGCTGCTGCGCCATGCGCTGGCGCTGAAACAGCTTCCCGACGGCGCCGCTAGGCTGCGCGCAGCCGATGCCGAACTGGCGGCGCGCTTCAATGCCGCCACGCGGCGCGGCGACACCGTCCACCAGCGTGAACAGGCGCGCTATGAACTGCATGTGCGCGGCAACGCACAGGCGGCGCTGAAGCTCGCCCAAATGAATTGGGCGGTACAAAAAGAAAGCGCCGACATGCGCATCCTGCTCAAAGCGGCGCACGCCGCCGGCGACCGCGCGGCGCTCGCCCCGGTGCGCGACTGGCTGCACACCCACAAGGTGGAAGACGTCACGCTGGCGCGCCTGGCCGGGAAGGGGGCATGATGCTGCGCGCCCTGCTGCTGGCCCTCATGCTGTGCGCGCTGGCGCCGGCCCATGCCCATAAACCGAGCGACAGCTACCTGACCCTGAACGTGGCCGGCGACAAGATCGACGGCCAGTGGGACATCGCCCTGCGCGACCTGGACTTCGCGCTCAACCTCGACCAGGACGGCAATGGCGAACTGACCTGGGACGAGATCCGCGGCCAGCACGGCGCCATCGCCAGCTACGCCCTGGCGCGCCTGGAATTGAACGACGGCGCCTGCGCCATCGACGCCGGCGAGCAGCTGATCGACCATCACACCGACGGCGCCTACACCGTGCTGCGGTTTTCCGCGACCTGCCCTGGCCTGCAGCACCTCGGCTACCGCCTGTTCGCCGACCTCGATCCGCAGCACAAAGGGCTGCTCAAGCTGGTCAGCGGCGGCGTCACCTCCACCGCGATCTTCAGCCCCGGCCAGCCGCGCCAGCAATTGCAGCTGCGCGCGCCCAGCCGGTGGGTCCAGTTCGCGGACTACGTGCAGCACGGCGCCTGGCACATCTGGATCGGCTTCGACCACATCCTGTTCCTGCTGTCCCTGCTGCTGCCGGCGGTGCTGCTGCCCATCCTGGGCCAGCAAGCCCAGACCTTGCGCGCCGCGGCCATCGACGTGCTGAAGGTGGTCACCGCCTTCACGCTGGCCCATTCGCTGACGCTGACGCTGGCCAGCCTGCAGGTGCTGGCGCTGCCGTCGCGCTGGGTGGAAAGCGCGATCGCCCTGTCGGTGCTGGTGGCGGCGCTGAACAACCTGTTTCCGCTGTTCCGTGGCCGCCGCCCGCTGGCCGCCTTCGTGTTCGGCCTGATCCACGGCTTCGGTTTCGCCAGCGTGCTGGCCGACCTCGGCCTGCCGCAGGGCGCGCTGGCGCTGTCGCTGGCCGGATTCAATATCGGCGTCGAACTGGGCCAGCTGGCCATCGTGGCCGTCTTCCTGCCGTTTGCCTGGCTGACCCGGCGCACCTGGTTCTACCGCCAGCTGATGACGAGCGGTTCGGTGGCGATCGCCGTGATCGCCACCGTGTGGCTGGTGGAACGTGCTTTCGACCTGAAGCTGGTCCCGGTCTAGCCGGGGGCGCCGGGGGTTTGGGCCGGTGCGGTGCAATAAAGTCAATTTCAGTCTAAAATCGACGATCCACCAAGTAAATACCCTGAAAAAGCGCTCCAGATGATCACGCCAGATATTGAAAATACCAACGTCACCTCCTTCGCGACGATGCCGACGCCGGAGGAGCTCCATTCCCGCCTGCCCCTGTCCGACCGTGCCTTCAACACGGTGATGAAGGGCCGCGAAGCCCTGCGCAACATCATCGACCGCAAGGACAAGCGCCTGTTCGTGGTGGTCGGCCCGTGCTCGATCCATGACCCGGTCGCCGGCCTGGACTACGCGCGCCGCCTGAAGGAACTGCAAGCCGAAGTGGCCGACACCATGCTGCTGGTCATGCGCGTGTATTTCGAAAAGCCGCGCACCACCACCGGCTGGAAGGGTTACATCAACGATCCGGACATGGACGATTCCTTCCGCGTCAATGAAGGCATGGAAAAGGCGCGCCGCTTCCTGCTCGACGTGTGCGAGCTGGACTTGCCCACCGCCACCGAAGCGCTGGACCCGATCTCGCCCCAGTACCTGGGCGACCTGATCGCCTGGACCGCCATCGGCGCGCGCACCACCGAATCGCAGACCCACCGCGAAATGTCGTCCGGCCTGTCGACCCCGGTCGGCTTCAAGAACGGCACCGACGGCGACATCAGCATCGCCATCAATGCCATCCTGTCGTCGGCCCATCCGCACTCCTTCCTGGGCATCAACGGCCAGGGCAATGTGTCGATCGTGCGCACCCGCGGCAATGCCTACGGCCACGTGGTGCTGCGCGGCGGCGATGGCCGTCCGAACTACGATTCGGTCTCGATCGCGATCGCCGAGCAGGCATTGACCAAGGCCGGCCTGCCGGCCAACCTGGTGGTCGACTGCTCGCACGCGAACAGCTACAAGAAGCCCGAACTGCAGCCGCTGGTGATGTCGGACGTGGTCCAGCAGATCAAGCACGGCAACAAGTCGCTGGTGGGCGTGATGATCGAATCGAACCTGGTGGGCGGCAACCAGAAGATCCCGGCCGACCTGTCGCAACTGAAATACGGCTGCTCGGTCACCGACGGCTGCATCGACTGGGATGCCACCGTCGCCATGCTGCGCAGCGCCCACGAGGAATTGCTGCGCCGTCCCTAAACGGCGCGCGGGATGACGCTCCAGGCGTCGCCCAGCGCCGCTTCGGCACGGCTGGCCGGTGCGTTCAGTTCGTTCAGGTCGAGGTAGACCCGTCCCTCCTCGACCCGCACCGTGTAGTATTTTGCGCCGCCGCCCTCAAGGCGGGCCAGCACGCGCTCGTCGTCCGCGCAGAACACTTCGACGGCCGCCAGTTCCTGCCATGCCAGTCCGCGCTGCACCCTGTGTACCTGGGTCGTTGAAATATCCTTGACCTTGCATACCGCTTTCCATGATTCCGCCACGCCGCTCTCCTTGTTGGTTAGTCGCGACCAGGGCGCCCGTGGATCTCACCGGCGCCAAGCCTGAACAGACCATAGCAAGAGCGGTGCCAGCCTGCGTCGCCCGGGGACGCACTGCGGCGGCGCGCGCCGTGCTTTACAATGGCGCATTGAGCTCAACCTTGTGCACCTCCCATGATCGTTCTCGGCGTCGAATCCTCCTGTGATGAAACCGGCCTTGCGTTGTACGACACGCAACGCGGGCTGCTGTCCCACGCCCTGCATTCGCAGGTCGCCATGCACGAGGAATACGGCGGCGTGGTGCCCGAACTGGCGTCGCGCGACCATATCCGGCGCGCCATTCCCCTGCTAGAACAAACCCTGAAGGACGCGGGCGTGCACATGGCCGAGATCGACGCCATTGCCTACACCCAGGGTCCGGGCCTGGCCGGCGCGCTGCTGGTCGGTTCCTCGATCGCCTGCAGCCTGGGCCTGGCGCTCGACAAGCCGGTGCTGGGCGTGCACCACCTGGAAGGCCATTTGCTGTCGCCGCTGCTGGCCAGCGATCCGCCGGCCTTCCCCTTCATCGCGCTGCTGGTCTCGGGCGGCCACACCCAGCTGATGCGGGTCGACGGCGTGGGCCAGTACACCCTGCTGGGCGAAACGCTGGACGACGCGGCCGGCGAAGCCTTCGACAAGTCGGCCAAGCTGCTCGGCCTGGGCTACCCCGGCGGCCCGGCCATTTCGCGCCTGGCCGAATTCGGCGACCCGGACGCGTACAAGCTGCCGCGCCCCATGCTCCATTCGAAGGATTTCAATTTCAGCTTCTCGGGCTTGAAAACGGCGGTGCTCACCGTGGTCAAGAACCACGAAGAGAAAGTCATCGCCAATATCTGCGACCAGGACAAGGCCAATATCGCGCGCGGCTTCGTCGATGCGATCGTCGACGTGCTGACCGCCAAGTGCGTCAGCGCGCTGCGCCATTCGGGCCTGAAGCGCCTGGTCATCGCCGGCGGCGTGGGCGCGAATGCGCAACTGCGCGCCTCGCTCAATGCTGCCGCTGCCGCGAAGAAATTCCGCGTGTTCTACCCGGAGCTGGAGTTTTGCACCGACAACGGCGCCATGATCGCCTTCGCCGGCGCCATGCGCCTGCAGATCAATCCCCAGGCCGCCAAGCGCGACTACAGCTTCAATGTGCGCCCGCGCTGGCCGCTCGATGAAATCCGCGTGGTCTGAAGGCAAGATTGAACTCGCACTGCTTCCACTGATCCTACCGTATGCCCCCGTTTCGCAAACGGTGGCAATATCGACCGGTTGTGTTTTCCCGGAGGTGAAGAATGCGTGTTGTCAGTTGGAATATTCATTGGGGCTGCGGCAAGGATGGCCGCATCAGGATCCACGCGATTATCGACGTGCTTCGCAAGCTCAACCCTGATGTTATCTGCCTGCAGGAAGTCGCTGCCAACCATGCCGAGCTGGAAGGAAATGCCAACGCCAACCAGTTTCGCCAGCTGGCCGGCGCCTTCGGCGGCTACCAGCCCGTGCTCGAGCCCACCAGCGAAATCTACCAGAACAACATGCCCCGCCAGTTTGGCAACCTGCTGCTGTCAAAGTTCCGCATCAACCAGGTGCACCGCTATCTGCTGCCGTGGCCGCCGGATCCGAACAGCCCGGCGGGCATGCCGCGCGGGCTGATCGAAGCGGTCATCGATGCGCCCGGCGGTCGCGTGCGCGTGCTGACCACCCATCTCGAATACTACTCGCCGCTGCAGCGCATGGCGCAGGTGCGGCACCTCAAGTACCTGCACTGGGAAGCTTGCGAACGGGCGCGCATCTACCAGCCCGATCCCACCATGGATGCGCCCTACCAGCTCGGCTTCCGGCCCGGTTCGGCGATCTATTGCGGCGATTTCAATTTCACGCCCGACTCCCCCGACTACCAGGAATTGCTGGCGCCGGACGAAGGCATCGCGCTGCCGCTGGTGGACGCGTGGCGCCTGAAGCACCCCAGCATCGCGCGCGCGCCCACGGCCGGCATCCATGGATTCAAGTGGCCGGAGCGGGCCGATTGCTTCGACTATTTCTTTGTCAGCGAAGACCTGGCCGGACGCGTCGCCGAGTGCGAAGTGCAGTCGGAAACGTCGGCCTCGGACCACCAGCCGATCGTGCTCGACATCAATTAGTAGGGTGGAAAAGCGCACAGCGCGCCTTCCACCTTGCAGACTCAGTAGTGGTGGAAGGCGCTACGCTTTTCCACCCTACGCTTTTCCACCCTACGCGGCTTCCTTCTGCGGCCGCGCCTGGCGGTGGTACAGGAACTCCAGCACCCGCGTGCGGTAGTCGATGTACAGCGGATCATGCGCCAGCGCCACCCGTTCGCGCGGCCGCGGCAAGCGCACCTGCACGATATCGCCGATGGTCGCCGCCGGGCCGTTGGTCATCATGACGATGCGGTCCGACAGCAGCACGGCTTCGTCCACATCGTGGGTGACCATGACCACGGTCGAACCGGTCTTGGCGACAATGCTCATCAGCTCGTCCTGCAAGTGGGCGCGCGTGAGCGCATCGAGCGCGCCGAACGGTTCGTCCATCAGCAGCACTTTCGGTTCCATCGACAGCGCCCGCGCAATGCCCACGCGCTGCTTCATGCCGCCCGAGATTTCATTGGGGCGCTTGCTGCTGGCCGCCGTCAAGCCCACCAGCGCCAGCGCGGCGGCGGTGCGTTCGCGCAGCCTGGCCTTGCCTTCCTTGGCCCCGAATACCCGCTCCACGGCCAGGTAGACGTTTTCAAAGCAGGTCAGCCACGGCAGCAGGGAATGGTTCTGGAACACCACCGCGCGTTCCGGCGACGGCCCGGCGATCTCGCGCCCGGCGCAGATCAGGGCGCCTTCGGTGGCCGTGGTCAGGCCCGCCAGCAGGTTCAGCAGGGTGGACTTGCCGCAGCCCGAGTGGCCGATCAGGGTGATGAATTCGCCCTGTTCGACCGTCAGGTTGACCTCGGTCAGCGCATGGAAGCTGCCCTTGCGCGTCTCGAACACCATTTCGGCGTGCTGCACTTCGATGAATTTCAGGTTTGCCATGTCAGTTCCCCGCTTCGTCGTAGGTGAAGGATTTGGCCAGCGCCACCAGTGCCTGTTCCAGGATCAGGCCGACCACGCCGATGACGACGATGGCGATAATGATGTGCGGCACGTTCAGGTTGTTCCACTCGTCCCATACCCAGAAGCCGATGCCCACGCCACCGGTCAGCATTTCAGCGGCCACGATCACCAGCCAGGCCGTGCCGATGGCCAGGCGCACGCCGGTCAGCATGTAGGGCAGCACCGAGGGCAGCAGGATACGGGTGAAAATTTTCCATTCCGACAGGTTCAGCACGCGCGCCACGTTCATGTAGTCTTGCGGCACGCGCTGCACGCCGGAGGCGGTGTTGATGATCATCGGCCAGATCGAGCAGATGAAGATCGACCAGATCGCGGCCGGGTCGGCCGCCTTGAATACCAGGAGGCCGATCGGCAGCCAGGCCAGCGGCGAGACCGGCTTGAGCAGGCTGATGATGGGATTGAACATGCCGGCCATGAACTTGAAGCGGCCGATCATGAAGCCCAGCGGAATGCCGACCGCGGCCGCCAGGCCGAAGCCCAGGCCCACGCGCTTGAGCGAAGCGAGGATGTTCCAGCCTATGCCCTGGTCGTTCGGGCCATTGCTGTAGAAGGGGTCCGCGAACATGCGCACCGCCTCGACCCAGGTCACCAGGGGCGAAGGAAAGCTGGTGTTGTTGACCGACAGGATCTGCCACAGCAGCACCAGGATGCCCAGGCCCAGCATGGGCGGCATCACCGCCAGCGCCAGGCCGGCCATGCGCGACTTGCCGTTGGACAGCTTGACGCCCTGGCGCGCCAGGCGCGCGCTGCGCACGGGTTTTTCGAGAGCGACCTTGGCCGGCGTACCCATCATGGAATCCATTACTGCACTCATCACGACCTCCCCTTAGACTTTGATTTTGAATGCGTCGGCATACGCCTTCGGGTTCTTGCCGTCCCATACCACGCCGTCAATCATCTTGACGGTGCGCAGGGGCGACTTCGGCACGCTGACCTTGGCCATCGTGGCCGCCTCGGTGTAGATCTTGATCTGGTTCACGCTGGTGGCGGTGGCCAGGTAGTCCGGTTCGCTCTTGAGCAAGCCCCAGCGCTTGTGCTGGGTCATGAACCACATGCCGTCCGACAGGAAGGGATAGTTGACCAGGCCATCGTTGTGGAACTTCATGAAGTTCGGATCGTCCCAGGTCTTGCCCATGCCGTCGGTGTAGCGGCCCAGGATGCGCTGGTTGATCACGTCGACCGAGGTATTCACGTAGGACTTGTCGGAAATGGTTTCCGCCATCTTGTTCTTGTTGATCAAGCCAGCATCGATCCACTTGCTCGCTTCGAGCACGGCCGCGACCAGGGCGCGCGCCGTGTTCGGATTCTTTTTCGCCCACTCGAGCGTGGTGCCCAGGGTTTTTTCGGGATGGTCTTTCCAGATGTCCTGGGTGGTCGCCGCCGTCACGCCCACGCCGTCGACGATGGCGCGGTGGTTCCACGGTTCGCCCACGCAATAGCCGTCCATATTGCCGACCCGCATATTGGCCACCATTTGCGGCGGCGGCACCGTGATGACCTTGGCATCCTTCATGGGATTGACGCCATAGGTCGCCAGCCAGTAGTACAGCCACATGGCGTGGGTGCCGGTGGGGAAGGTCTGGGCGAAGGTGTATTCGCGCTTGTCGGTCTGCATCAGCTTGGCCAGCGAGGCGCCATCCTTGCCGCCGGCATCGGCCACCTTCTTCGACAGCGTGATGGCCTGGCCATTGTGGTTCAGGTTCATCAGGATGGCCATGTCCTTCTTGGCCCCGCCCACGCCGTTCTGGACGCCGTAGATCAGGCCGTACAGCACATGGGCCGCATCGAGCTCGCCATTGACCAGCTTGTCCCGCACGCTGGCCCAGGACGATTCCTTGCTCAGCACGATCTTGATGCCGTACTTCTTGTCGAAGCCGAGCACCGAGGCCATCACCACCGAGGCGCAGTCGGTCAGGGGAATGAAGCCGACCTTGACGACGTCCAGTTCGGGCTTGTCCGAACCGGCGGCGAACACGCCACCGCTGGCCAGGCCGGTCAGGGTCGCTGCCGCGCCTGCCTTGATCAGTTCACGGCGGATGACATTGGTCTTGTCTGCGTTTGACATCATTTCTCCTCGTTTTTATCAGTAATCGGTAGGCACGCGCCCTTACCACTGCTTGAGCAATTGGCGTGCCAGCAGATTTCCGAAAGAAAACGGGGAGATGCGCCCGCGGGGGTGCGGGTTGGCTAAATTTTAGGCACTATTTGTGTGCAGCGCACCAAAACAACGCTCATGCCTCCGGTTCGGCGGCGGCAATCTGGCGCAGGGCCTGTTCGAAGACTTCGGGCGGCTGGCCGCCGGAGATCAGGTGGCGCTGGTTGATGATAATGGCCGGCACGGCGCTGATGCCGGCCTTCTGGAAGAATTGCTCGCGTTCCTGCACTTCGGTGGCGTAGGCGCCGCTGGCCAGGATTTCCGCCGCTTCGGCCGAGTCGAGCCCGATTTCCCCGGCCACCCGTTCCAGCACCTCGTGCGAGGACGGATCCATGCCGCGCGTAAAATAGGCGTCGAACAGCGCCAGCTTCAGGGCGCGCTGCTGGCCCTGCTCTTCGGCCCAGTGCAGCAAGCGGTGGGCGTCGAAGGTGTTGTATATACGGCTGCGCTTGTCCATTTCGAAGCGGAAACCCAGTTCGGCGCCGCGGGCGCGGATGGTTTCGCGGGTCTGGGCGCCCTGCTCTTCGGTGGCGCCATACTTGCGCGCCAGGTGTTCGGCTATGTCCTCGCCTTCCGGCGCCATCTGCGGATTGAGTTCGAAGGGCTGGAAATGCAGGTCGATGCTCAGCTCGGGGCCGATGCGCAGCAGCGCCTGTTCGAGCGACTTGAGCCCGATCACGCACCAGGGGCAGGAAATGTCGGAAACGAAATCGATACGCAGCTGGCTCATGGCGACTCCTTATTTCTTTTTCGGGACGGCCTTGGCGGCGGCGCTCTTGCTGCCGATCCGGCTTTCCTTGCCCGCGATCAGGTTGGCGATATTGGCGCGGTGGCGGAACAGCAGCAGCGCGCTCATGGCCAGCACGGCGAACAGCATCGCGTCCATGCCGAACAGGAGGCCATAATAGAACGGCGCGAAAATCGCCGCAACCAGGGCCGCGAACGAGGAATAGCGGAAGGCATAGGCAATCACCAGCCAGGTGACGGCGGTCGCCAGGCCCAGCCAGATGTCGATGCCGACCAGCACGCCGAGCGCGGTGGCCACGCCCTTGCCGCCCTTGAAACGGAAGAACACCGGATACAGGTGGCCGATGAAGACGGCCAGCGCCACCAGCGCCAGGCCGGCGGTGGGCACGCCATATTGCTCTTGCAGGCGCTCGGCCAGGAAGACGGCGAACCAGCCCTTGGCGGCGTCGCCGACCAGGGTGGCGATGGCCGCCTTCTTGTTACCGCTGCGCAGCACATTGGTGGCGCCCGGGTTCTTGGAGCCATAGGTGCGCGGGTCGGACAGGCCGAACACCCGGCTCATGACGACCGCGAAGGAAATCGAGCCGATCAGGTAGGCGACGAGGGTGAAAATAGCTGTATTCATGCTGGGATGTCTCTTTATGGTTCTTGTTATGCCGGGCCGTGAATATACACCATCACTCGGGCAGTGCACAGCTTACCGGCTTTGCCGCCAGCAGTGCGACGAGCACCTGGGGCGCGATGCCCACCAGGTAGCCGCGCCGGCCGCCATTGATGTAAATCTTGTCCAGCGCCAGGATGCTGTCCTCCACATACACCGGCATCGCCTTTTTCAGGCCGAAGGGCGAGGTGCCGCCCACCTGGTAGCCGGAATGGCGCTGCGCCACCTCGGGCTTGCACGGCTCGACCGATTTGCAGCCGATCTGGCGCGCCAGGTTCTTGGTCGAGACCTTGCAATCGCCATGCATCAGCACGACCAGGGGGCGCGCCGCCTCGTCCTGCATGACCAGGGTCTTGACGACGTCGTGCTCGGGCACGCCCAGTTCGCGCGCCGATACCGCGGTGCCGCCTTTGTCTTCGTAGGGATAGGGGTGCTCGGTAAACACGACAGCCTGCTTGCGCAGCATCTGCGTGGCGGGCGTTTCGGAAATATGCTCTTTCTTGGCCATGCGTGATACGCTAAAGATTCAATGAGGAGCTTCTTATTATGCAGCAAGAAATCCGCTTTGCCACCTTCAATGTGTTCAACCTGGCCCCTGCGGGGGCCCGGCTGTACGACAATTTGCTGCCGACCACGGCCGAAGAATACGAGGCAAAGCTGGCCTGGACCGCGCGCCAGGTCGACCTGCTCGACGCCGACGTGATCGGCTTCCAGGAAATTTTTTCCCAGGATTGCCTGCGCGCCGTGCTGGCCCGCACCACCAAGTACCGCGATGCCGTGCATGTGGGCTTCGACCCCGATCCGGCCGCCGAACGCCTGACGCCGTCGGTGGCCCTGGTGTCGCGCCTGCCGCTGGCCGCGCCCGGCGTGGCCCACGCGCTGTATCCGCACGGCGTGGCCATGCCCGACGGCACGCGCGACGCCGACCGCTTTTCGCGCGCCGTGGTCCACGCGGCGGTGGTGGTCTCGCCCGACGTCACGGTCGACGTGGTGGTGGTGCACCTGAAATCGAAGCGACCCGACTACCGCAATGGCGATTGCGGCGAAGACCCCCTGCTGTTCGGCATGGCCTGCCTGCGTTCCCTGGTGCGGCGCGGCACCGAGGCGGTGGCCCTGCGCGTGCTGCTCACCAGCATGGCCAGGCTGCACCGCCGCCCGCAAGTGGTGCTGGGCGACTTCAACGACACCGCCGACGCCGTCACCACCACCATCGCGCTGGGCGACGGCACGCCCCTGTCCGGGCGCCTGTTCGACGCCTACCAGCTGCAGCAGCGCCAGGACCATTTGCGCCACGTGGGCTGGAGCATCGCGCACGAAGGCCAGTACACCACCATCGACCATATCCTGGTGTCGGAAGCGTTCAATCCGGCGCTGCCGGACGCGATCGGCGAAGTGGTCGACGTGGTCTACCTGAACGACCATGTGGTGATGGCCTTGCCGGACGCCTCGGACCATGGCCAGGTGCTGGCGCGCATCCGCCTGTTCGACGAGGCGCGCGGCCGCATGGACGCCGGCGTATGAATCAGGGCGCCGGCAAGGTCATGCTGGCGTAATAACCCTGGTATTCGTCGCAGCCGTGTTCGCGCAGGAAGCGCAGCTGTTCTTCGGTTTCCACCCCTTCGGCAAGGACGCGCAGCTTCAGGCTGCGCGCCACCGCGATGATGGCCGGGATGATGGCCGCCCCGCCCGGCTCGCGCATGATGTCGTCGACGAAGGAACGGTCGATCTTCAGTCTCGACAGCGGAAAGCGGCGCAGGTAGGACAGGCTGGAATAACCGGTGCCGAAGTCGTCGATGGTCAGGTGCACCCCGCGCGCGCGCAAGGCATTGACGGTGACCACCGTGGCCGCGTCGCCGTTCATGATGACGCCCTCGGTGATTTCCAGGTCCAGGAAGTGCGCCTCCAGCCCCGAATGCCCGAGCGCGTCTTCGACGCTGTGCAGCAGGTTGTTGTGCACGAACTGCACGTTCGACAGGTTGACCGCCACCACCACGGGAAAGCCCAGGTCGCGCCACTTGCGCGCCTGGATGCAGGCTTCGCGCAGCACCCAGTCGCCGATCGGCACCATGAGGCCGCATTCCTCGGCCACGCCGATGAACTGGTCCGGCAGCAGCAGGCCGCGCTGCGGGTGGCGCCAGCGGATCAGGGCTTCGACCCCGATGGTCAGGCCGCTGGCGATATCGATCTCGGGCTGGTAGTCGAGCTCGAACTCATTGTTGGCCAGGGCGCGGCGCAGGTTGTTTTCCATCTGCACCCGCTCGATGACATGGGCATTCATTTCCGGGCTGAAGAAGCTGAAGGCATTGCGCCCATTCTGCTTGGCATGGTACATGGCCACGTCGGCATGCTTGAGCAGGGTATCGACGTCGTCGCCGTCGCTGGGGCAGATGCTGATCCCGATCGAGACCGACAGGCTGAGGTGCTGCTCGCCCACCTGGACCGGCTGGGCCACGGCATGCATGACGCTGCCGGCCACGTGCGCGGCCTGGTCGACCCCGCCGATATCGGCCAGGATGGCGACGAATTCGTCCCCGCCCTGGCGGCTGACCGTGTCGACCCCGCGCACGCAGCCCTTCAGGCGGCCCGCCACTTCCCTGAGCACGGCGTCGCCCACCTGGTGGCCGAAACTGTCGTTGATGCCCTTGAAGCGGTCCAGGTCGAGGAACATGACGGCCACCATGGTCTGCTTGCGGCGCGCATTCTGCAGGGCCTGGTGCAGGCGGTCGAGGAAGAGGACGCGGTTCGGCAGGTCGGTCAGGTAGTCGTGCTCGGCGAGGTAGCGGGTGTGTTCTTCCATGCGCTTGCGGTCGGTGATGTCGGACAGGATGGCCATGTAGTTGGCCACCAGGCCGGCCTGGTCGCGGATGGCGGTGAGGGCCACCCAGACCGGATATTCCTGGCCGTTCTTGCGTTCGCTCCAGACTTCGCCTTCCCAGTGGTCGTGCGCGGCCACATAGTCCCAGATG
>Ga0187843_10000327_pt1 | contig 35324 bp, 32 predicted proteins | sample SpaLakP09_SKY_43_FD_134516 | JGI IMG/M metagenome (GOLD analysis project Ga0187843, IMG submission 134516) | Oligotrophic lake water microbial communities from Sparkling Lake, Wisconsin, USA - SP09_SKY_43 | ecosystem: Environmental > Aquatic > Freshwater > Lake | place: USA: Sparkling Lake... | reverse complement strand
TCGCCGACCCGCGAGAGCGACGGCGAATCGGTCCCGAGCACATTGGCGTTGCGGGCCCAGGCAAGGGCGGCGGCCTGGCCGCCCCGCGCGTCCAGCAGTTCCGCCTCGGCCGCCAGCCCCCCGGTCGTCCCGGGCACCCGGACCGTGCCCGGGCCGGGGATGAAGGCGTTGGCCACGGCCGCGACGGCCGACCCTTCGGGTCCCGTCGGGTCGATCCGCACCACGGCGGTTCGCACGCGCGAGGCACCGTCGGGGGAGGCGGCGAGGGTGAACCGCTCGCTGATCTCATAGCAAACCTGCCGGTCGACCTCGCGCAGCACCATGGCGCGATCCTCCTCGGTGAGGCTCTCGCCGACCGGACCGATCAGGACCGCCGGCTCCAGCCAGACCTGCTCGATGCCGGAGGCCCGCGTCTCGTCCCGGTGCTGCCGGATCGAGGCGCGCACGGTTCCTTCCTGGGCCTCAAGCCGATCGTAGGTGGACAGGAATCCGCTGTTCGCGGTCGGCGCGGTCTGACAGGCGGAGAGGCCGCAAACGGCCAGAAGGCCGGCGGGAAGCAGGGATTTGAGGGTCATTGAGGCTCCTTGGCCTCAAGGTACGCGCGGGAGGCCCATCCGGATGCATCGGGCGACTGCAATGCGCCCACCTCATGGCGTCAGGAACCGTCATCCCGCGCATGAGGGCGCAGGCCGTAACCTGCCGGAACGCGGTCCGTTGAGCATTGTCATTCCGCTTCAACGCCGTATCGTCGGTGAAGGCGGGAGTGGCTCCATGGACGGGGAAGCGGCAGGCATCGACGGCGACGATCCGTTCGCCCAGCTGCGCGAAGTCTTCGCCGGCCGCCGTGCCCTGCTGCTGGAAGACGACCCGGCCCTGTCAGAACATGTCGCCGAACGTCTGCTGCGCGCCGGTTTCGAGGCCGTGGAGCGGGTCGAGAGCGGCGAGGCCGCCATCGCTGCCGCCACCGCCCCCTTTGACGTCCTCATTCTCGACCGCCTGACGGCCGGGCTCGACGGGCTGGAGACGCTGAAGCGGGTGCGCGCGGGCGGCGGCCCCTGCGCCGACGCTCCGGCCCTGATGCTGACCGCGCTCGGCGGCGAACGGCAGAAGGTCGAGGGGCTGCTGGGCGGTGCGGACGACTATCTGTCCAAGCCGGTCGGCGACGAGGAACTGCTGGCGCGCATCGCCGCCCAGCTGCGCCGCGCCGCCCGTCGCGCGGCCCCGGTCAGTGGCGACCTGGTCAATGGGCCGTTCCGGCTGTCCTTCGGCGCGCGAACCCTGAAATTCGATGCCGCCGGTGCCTCGCGCCTGATCGACCTGTCCCCGCTGGAGTTCGCGATCGTCTGTGAACTGATGACCGCCCGCGGCCAGCCGGTGACCAAGACCATGCTGTGGGACCGGTGCTGGGTCGAATGGCGTTTCCTGCCGGACAATTTCGTCAACATCATCGACGCCCGGATCAGCGCCCTGCGCCGCCGGCTCAAGGAACAGGCGTCCGAGCTGGGCGATGACCTCCACCCCCTGATCGTTTCGGCCCGCAGCCAGAGCCTGATCTTCCGCGACCTGTCCGTCTGGACCGGCTGACGCGGCCGTGAACCTCCGCTTTCTTCGCCTTCGCGCCTGGCTGGGACGGCGGACCTCGACCCAGCTGGCGGCCGGTATTGCCGTCATGGCCGCCGTCGCCCTGACCGGCAGCCTGATGGCTACCAGCACGGCCGTGCGGATGGACCAGCGCGAGAAGGCGGCCCTCGCTGCGCTGAACGACTATAGTTCCATGGCCAGCAAGCTGGGGGGGGAATCCAGCCTCACCGCCGCCAGCATCACCGAGGCGGACGCCGCCTATCTCTCCGGCTGGCTGAGCGCCTTCCAGGCCGGACCGACGCGCGAAGCCGGCAGTCTGGCGGAAACCTGCCGCACCGGTCAGGGCGGGGCCGGCGTCCGGTTCATCCGCGCGCCCGTGGGAAAGCCCGCGGGCCTCGCCGCGCTGGAAACCGTCCGGGGCGAGCGCGTGCCGCGGCTGGGGGACGGGGTCTATGTCGTACAGCTTGAGCGGGGCATGCTGTGCCCGTCCCGGGCGGTAGAGGTGGTTGTGGTCCGCCAGTCGGTGGGCGCGCTCGATATTGCGGTCGGGCGCGTGGTCGACCGGTCCGGCCAGGCCTGGGGCTGGGCCGTCGCCGCCGTAGCGGCCGCGGGCGTGCTGCTGCTGGCGTTTGGCCTGACGGCCGCGACCTTCGCCCGCCGCCGTCTGACCAGCGCCGTGGCCGATGTCAGCCGGGCGCTGGACCTCGCCTCCGTCGGAGATTTCTCGGTCCGGGCACCCGAGACCGCGGTGGCACCCGAACTGACCGAACTGACCGGCCAGGTGAACCTGACCCTCGACCGTCTGGAGGAGCTGCTGAGCTGGCTGCGGGATTCGGCCGACCAGCTGGCCCATGACTTCCGCACGCCCCTGGCCCGCGCCTCGGCCCGGCTGGACCGGTTGAAGGAGGCCTCGACCACGCCCGAGGCCCGCGCCCTGGCGGAAGAGGCCCGGGCCGACCTGACCCGGCTGACCCGGGCGATGAACGAGGCCATGACCCTGCGTGACGGCGAGGCCTGGGTGTTCGAGACCGTCCGGCTGGACCGGTTGGCAGCCTCGGCGGCGGAGCTCTACCAGCCGCTGGCCGAGGAGCGTGGGGTGGTAATCCGGGTCGAGGCCTCGCCCGTCTCCGTGCTCGGGGTGCGGTCCCTGTTGCAGCGGGCTGTGACCAATCTGGTGGACAATGCGGTCAAATTCTCGCCGGAGGGCGGGGTGGTGACGCTGTCCGTGCGGCGGGACGACGGCAAGCCCGCGCTTTCGGTCGCCGATCAGGGGCCGGGGCTGGACCCCGAGCTGCTCGACGACCCGGCCCGCGCGGTCTCCCGGGCCGCCGACGAGGGACGGGAAAGCCACGGCATGGGGCTGGCTTTCGTGCGCGCGATCCTCAAACGGCACGGCGCGGCCATGACGATTGATGACGCCCGTCCGGGGGCTGTCGTCACGGCGCGTTTCTCGCGCTAGGGTCTGTCCAACAACAGGGGATTGGCGATGCGTTCCATCATCCGTGCTGGCGGTCTGTCCGTGCTGGCGCTTGTCGCGGCGGTTCCCCTGCTGGCGACCACACCCGCGGCCGCGCAACAGTCGCCCGTGCCGTTCGACGCCCAGCGCGGCGTCTTCACCTTCGCCACCGGTCTGGAACGCGCCCTGCCGGCGGTGGTCCAGGTCACGACCCTGGGCCAGTCCGAGGGCCCCAGCTCCGGCGAGAATGAGCCGCGACCGATCTCCAGCGGCTCGGGGGCCATCATCGACGCCCGCGAAGGCATCATCGTCACCAACAATCACGTCGTCGAGGGCGGGCGGAAATTCACCGTCGACATGACCGACGGCCGCATCTTCGACGCCGTCCTGATCGGCACCGACAAGGCGACCGACCTGGCCGTGCTGAAGATCGAGGCGACCGGCCTGTCCCAGATCGAGGTGGTCAATTCCGACGCCCTGCGCACGGGCGATCTCGCCTTTGCGGTCGGCTATCCGCTGGGCCTCGACCAGACCCTGACCATGGGCGTGATCTCGGGCATGGGCCGCTCGGGCATGGGCGACCGGATCGAGGACTATATCCAGACCGACGCGGCGGTGAACTCGGGCAACTCCGGCGGCCCGCTGCTGGACAGCCGCGGCCGCCTGATCGGCATCAACACCTCCATCCTCTCGGGCGGCGGTGGCGGCAATGACGGTATCGCCTTCGCCGTGCCCAGCCGCATCCTGATGTATGTCGTCGCCCAGCTGCGCGAGAGCGGGGAGGTCAAGCGCGGGACTACCGGCGCCATCTTCGGCTCCCTGAACGCCCAGCGGTCGCGCGATCTCGGCCTCGGCATCGTGCGCGGCGCTGTGATTGAAGATGTGGCACCCGGCTCCTCGGCCGAGGCCGCGGGTCTGAAGCGCGGCGACGTCAACACCCGAATCCAGAACCGGCCTGTCTCCAATGCCGGCACCGTCGCGGCCACCATCGGCATCGCCGCACGCGGGACCCGGCTTGAGGTCGTCTATCTGCGGGAAGGCCGTGAAGGGCGCACCACCCTGACGGTCGAGACTCCCTCGGAGAGCACGGCCATCACCGGCGCAGACGTCGTCATGGGGCGCGGCGCTTCGGTGCGGGTCGCATCGGATGGCCTGCAGGTGTTTGCGGTCGAGGGCGGATCCGCCGCGGCCGCCGCCGGTTTGCAGGCCGGCGACCTGATCGCCCAGGTCGACGGTGCTCCGGTGTCCGGTCTTGAGAGCCTGGCCGCGGCCATGGCCGCTGATAGCGCCCGGGTTCTGTCGGTCGTGCGGGGCGGCGAGCCGCTCGAGATCACCCTGCCCTGATCCGCGAGGCGTCTCGCGCGCCCTGTCCCGGACAGCAAAACGCCCGCTCTGCCGGAGGGGGGAGGGTGGCTGAGCGGGCGTCTCTGCTTTGGAGGAAGCATCGACCCGCCGGAGCCCTTTGTGGAGTGATCCAGGAGGGGCTGGGGGGGCTGTTCAGGATCCGGAAACGCTCCGAACTCCAACGGGCCGATGCATCCGGTGTCGCCCTCCAAGGCGGCGGGCGATGGGCGGAAGCGAGGCGATTTCATGTTCGTGGCGATTTGTTCGCCGCGCGATGTTCCGGACACAGTGTTCGGCGACACGAAGGCCTTGAACGGACGCAGAGCCACTGGCGTTTTCAGGATGGCGGCGTAACCTTCCGGGGATGAGCGACGCCGCTGACCTGCAGTCCGCGCCCGGTCCGGTCTTCTTCGACCGGCGGGAACTCGACCTGATCCTGCGGGTCTATGGCCGGATGGTCGCGGCGGCCGAGTGGCGCGACTACGCCATGGTCGGCCACAAGGACGCTGCCGAGTTCGCCGTCTTCCGCCGCTCGGGTGACGCCCCGCTTTATCGCATCGAGAAGCGCCCGGCCCTCCGCCTCAAACAGGGGCAATGGGCGGTCATCGGCGAGGGCGGCGTGGTGCTGCGCCGCGGCCGCGAACTGGCCCAGGTCCTGCGCGTCTTCGACAGCCGCAAATTCACGATCGTGGAATAGAAAAAGGGCCCGGATCGCTCCGGGCCCTATCTCGTTTGGCCGACCGCCCTTCGGGCTGCTTGAGGCCGGGGAAACCCGCGCTCAAGCAGGCCGGGACCGCGTCCCGGCCGTTAGCGCAACCTACCTGCGTCCGCCGAACAGCATCAGCAGGAACTGGAACATGTTGATAAAGTTGATGTACAGGCTCAGCGCGCCGTAGCTGGTGGCCACGCTCATGGCGGTCTGGTTCCCGCCGAGGGCGTAGTAGGTCATCTTCAGCCGCTGGGTGTCATAGGCGGTCAGGCCGGCGAAGATCAGAACGCCGGCGGCGCTGATGATCAACTGCATCATGCCACTCTGCAGGAACATGTTGACCACCGAGGCGATGATCAGGCCGATCACGCCCATGATCAGGAAGCTGCCGAAGCCACTCAGGTCCTTCTTGGTCGAGTAGCCGAACAGGCTCAGCGCGCCGAAGGCGGCGGCCGTGATCAGGAAGGTCTGGACGACCGAGGTGCCGGTATAGAGCAGCACGACCGTGCCCATCGAGGCGCCGATCAGGGCCACGATCAGCCAGTAGAGCGCACTGGCACCGCCCGAGGTCGGGTTCTTCATGACGAAGTTCGAACCCAGCAGGATGACCAGCGGCGAGAAGGCCACGATCATACCGAGCAGGGTGTAGCCAGTCAGACGGGTCACGCCGTCCGGGAACACGGCGGTCGAGAACAACAGGTCGCGGACGGCGGGCACCGAGCCGGTGACATAGGCCAGGACCGCCGACACCAGCAGGCCCAGGGCCACCTTGTTGTAGACGCCCAGCATGAAGCCGCGCAGGCCCGCATCCACCGACATGTCGGCGGTGGCGGGTGCGGTCGTATAGCCGTTTCTGAAATCGCTCATGGCGAGATCGATCCTCCATTGGGCCGGTCAATCCCGGCCTTTGCGCAAATATCGGGCCGGTTCGACCCTTCCGCAAGGAAAACCGGACTTGGGCCGGGGGTTTCCAGCCGCTACCAAGGGTCGCATGATCCGGCTGTTCACCGCCCTGTCTGTGCCCGACGACGTCGCCGAGGCGCTCGCCCGCCGCCAGACCGGCCTGCCCGGCGCGAACTGGCGCACCGCCGACCAACTCCACATCACCCTGGCCTTCTATGGCGGCGTCGATGAGCGCCGCGCCGACGATCTGTCGGTCGAACTGGAGCGTGCGGCGACCGGTGGGCCGTTCGAGATCGTCCTGTCCGGCGTCGGTGCCTTCGGAGACGGCCATCGTACGCACGCTGTCTGGGCCGGCGTCGCGCCGAACGAACGGCTGTCCGTCCTGGCCGGGCGCTGCCGCAGCGCCGCCGAACGCGCCGCCATCTCCATCGAGCGCCGCGACTATCGTCCGCACCTGACCCTCGCCTATCTCAACGCCCAGGCGGATCCCGCCCGCATCGGCCACTGGATCGCGGACCACAACCTGCTGCAGTCGCCGCCGATCCGTGTCGAGCGGTTCGGCCTTTACTCCAGCGTCCTCAACGAGGGCGGCAGCCGCTATGACCTTGAGAGCGAGTACGTTCTGTGACCGGACCCGTGCTGGAGACCGAACGCCTGACCCTGCGCCCCATCGCCATGGAAGACTTCCCGCGCTGGTCTGAAATGATGGGAGACCCCGAGGCGGCGAAATTCCTCGGCGGGGCCCAGCCGGCGGCGGTGGCGTGGCGCGGCTTCATGAGCATGGCCGGGGCCTGGAGCCTGACGGGCGTCTCCATGTTCTCGCTGGTCGAACGCGACACCGGCCTTTGGCTGGGCCGAATCGGTCCGTGGCAGCCCCACGGCTGGCCGGGCACCGAGGTCGGCTGGGGTCTGCACCCGGACGCCCAAGGCAAGGGCTACGGCGTCGAGGCGGCGACGGCGACGATCGACTACGCCTTCGATGTGCTCGGCTGGACCGACGTCATCCACTGCATCGACCCCGACAACACGCCGTCGCAGCGGCTGGCCGAACGAATCGGCTCGCGCAATCTCGGCCCCACCCGTCTGCCGCCGCCGTTCCACGAACTACCGATCGACCGCTGGGGCCAGAGCCGGGAAGAATGGCGGGCCCGGTCCCGGCGATGACATACTGACGCTTTGACCGATCCGCGCGTTCCGCTAGTCAGGACGCAGGAAACGACGAGGATGGGCGATGCGGGTACTGGTTCTGGGCGGCGATGGTTTCTGCGGCTGGCCGACGGCGCTGCATCTGTCGGCGCAGGGCTGGGATGTCTGCATCATCGACAACCTCAGTCGCCGCAACATCGACAATGAGCTCGAGGTCCAGTCCCTGACCCCGATCCGGACCATGGGCGAGCGGATCGCCGCCTGGAAGGACGTCAGCGGCAAGACCATCGAATTCGTCAACATGACCGTCGGCAAGGAGTTCGACCGGCTGGTCGCCCTGATCAACGACTGGAAGCCCGACAGCGTCGTCCATTTCGCCGAACAGCGGGCCGCGCCCTATTCGATGAAGTCGGCGCGGCACAAGCTCTACACCGTCGACAACAACATCAACGCCACCAACCACCTGCTGGCCGCCATCGTCGAGAGCGGCCGCGACGTCCATCTGGCCCACCTCGGCACCATGGGCGTCTACGGCTACACCACCGCCGGACTGCGCATCCCCGAGGGCTATCTGAAGGTCACGGTCGATACCGACTTCGGCCCGGCCGAACAGGAAATCCTGTTCCCGCCGAACCCCGGCTCGATCTACCACATGACCAAGACCCAGGACGCCCTGCTGTTCCAGTTCTACGCCCGGAACGACGGCCTGCGAATCACCGATCTGCACCAGGGCATCGTCTGGGGGGCCCAGACGGAGGAGACCCGCAAGGACGAGCGGCTGATCAACCGCTTCGATTACGACGGCGACTACGGCACGGTGCTGAACCGGTTCCTGATGCAGGCGGCAGTGGGCTATCCGCTGACCGTGCACGGCACCGGCGGCCAGACCCGGGCCTTCATCCACATCCAGGACACGGTGCGCTGCGTGGAACTGGCCCTGAAGAACCCGCCCAAGGTCGGCGACCGGGTCAAGATCCTCAACCAGATGACGGAAAGCCGCCGCGTCCGCGATCTCGCCGCCATGATCGCCGACATGACCGGGGCCGAGGTGCACAATGTGCCCAACCCGCGTCAGGAGGCCGACGAGAACGAGCTGGTCGTCGCCAACGACCAGTTCCGCGAACTGGGTCTCAAGCCGATCACCCTCGCCGAGGGACTGATGCAGGACGTGACCGAAATCGCCCGCCGCTACGCCGACCGCGCCGACCTGTCGAAGGTACCCTGCGTCTCGACCTGGAACGGCAAGCGGGCGGAGGCGGTGAAGGCCGCGCCGACGGTCGCCGCCCCGCCCACCGCCCCGGTACAGGCGCGTACGGCCTGATCCATGCCTGAAGCTTCAGCCCCTCCTTCGCTGCTGGTCTTCGGCGGCGGCTGGCTGGGCCGCGCGGCGGGGCTCGAGGCCGTGCGTCGCGGCGGTCGCGGCGTTCTGACCAGTCGCGATCCGGCCCGGCGCGCCGCCCTGTCGGCGGAAGGGCTCGAAACGATTGACCCGGCCGACGCCGGGGCTCTCGCAGACGCCGTCGCCTCCGCCTCAGCCATCCTGGTCAGCGCCCCGCCCATGGCGGACGGCTGCCCGGGGCTGAAGGCCCTGTCCCCGGCTCTGGCGGCGGCGGACGTCTGGCCGGACTGGATCGGCTATGTTTCCTCGACCGCTGTCTATGGCGACCGCGCCGGCGGCTGGGCGCTGGAGGACAGCGAACTCAACGCCGCCTCGCTCGAGGGCGCGCGCCGTGTTCGGGCCGAGCGCGACTGGCTGGACGCCGGCCAGGGGATGGGGCTGACGGTGCAGCTGTTTCGCCTGCCGGCCCTCTACGGCCCGGGACGCTCGCCCCTGGACCGGTTGCGCGACGGCACGGCGCGGATCGTGCGCAAGCCCGGTCAGGTCTTCAACCGGGTCCATGTCGACGACGTCGTCTCGGGCCTGTTCGCCTCCATGGCCAGCCCCCGGCCCGGCGCGGCCTACATTCTGTGCGACGATGAGCCCGCCCCGGCCGATGTGGTCATGGAAGGGGCCGCGCGCCGCCTCGGCCTGCCCCTGCCGCCCGAGATCGACCTCGACGACCCCTCGGTGTCCGACGCCATGCGGCGCTTCTATCTGGACTCCAAACGCCTCTCGAACGCCCGCGCCAAGGCCGAGCTCGGCTGGCGGCCGAAATATCCGAGCTGGCGGGACGGGCTGGAAGCCATGATCCGCGACGCCGCGGCATAGTCTTCCTCACCGTCCGCGCTCAAGCAGCGAGCGACCGCGTCGCGAGCGTTAGCGCCCCTTCTAGAAGGGCAGCAGGTTCCGCTGACGGCTGTAGGCCATGGTCCCGACGTTCGCGCCCAGTCGCAGGCCGACGCCGGTGCGGATCGGGGCCAGGATGATGCCGTCGGCGCGCTGGTAGTTCACGCCGAGGCCGCCGACCAGATAGGCCGTGCCTTCGACGCCGGGGTAGCGGCGATAGATCATGTCGGGGTGGTAGAGGCCGTAGACCAGGGTGAAGACCCGGCTGGCGTTGCCGCCGACATCCCAGCCGATCGAAATGCCCTGCCAGAACACTTCCTGCGAGGCCGACAGATCCTTCATGTGCAGGGCGCCGCGGCCGTAGCGGGCGCCGACGGCCATGGCGCCGGAAGCCTCTTCCCCGGCGATATAGGCGGTCGGGCGGTCGCCCTGTTCGGCGAAGATGCGTTCGATGGCGGCACCGATGGCCTCGGCGGCAATGCCCAGTTCGCGCGAACCGGCGGCGACCAGTTCATCGGCGGTATAGGCGGGCGCCTGGCCGTCCGATGCGATCGGATAGGCGGGATCGGTCTGCTGCTGGCCGGTGGTGGCGCAGGCGGACAGGCCCGCTGCGCCGGCGGTGGCGGCGAGGCCCGACAGGATCAGTTGGCGGCGATGCATGAGTTGGCTCCGATAGGCGGGGGACGGCTCGCCCGACTCGCGCGGGCGCTGTCCATACCGTCACCGCTCTTTGAGTCAGCCTTGCGGCGGCAAGGTTAACGGGAGGTTGCCACTCAGCCCCTGAGCGTCGCGCCCAGCTTCTGCGCCGCCGCCACCACCTTCGCCGACAGCGCCTCGATCTCGGCCTCGGTCAGGGTCGCCTCGACGGGCTGGATCGACACTTCCAGCGCCACGGACTTCATGCCCTCGGGTACACCCGCGCCGCGGTAGACGTCGAACACCGACACCCCGGCGATCAGCGCCTTGTCGGCCCCGGCAACGGCGCGAACGAGGTCGCCCACGGCCTTGGCATCCTCGACCACGAAGGCGAAGTCGCGGGTCAGGGGCATGAGGTTGGCCAGATTGGCGGCCCCCCGCGCCTTGGACTTCGCGCCGCGCGGCTCGGGCACGGCATCCAGCACGATCTCGAACGCCAGCATCGGCGCATCGGCGTCCAGCGCCTTGAGCACGCGCGGATGCAAGGCACCGAACTCGACCATGACGTTCTTGGGACCGAGTTGCAGGCGGGCGGAGCGGCCCGGGTGCCACCAGTCGCGGTTCTGGCCCTGGGCCAGCTGCAGCGAGGCCACGGGCGCGCCCAGAGCCTCAAGCAGGGCCATCAGGTCGCCCTTCAGGCCGAACAGGGTGTCTTCTGGCGCTGTGCCCCAGTGGCGGGCGGCGCGCGGGGCGATCAGTCCGGCGACGACCGTGCGCTGGCCGGTCGGGCTGTCATCCAGATAGATGGGGCCGATCTCGAACAGGGCGGCGTCGGCATGGCCGCGCGCCGCGTTGCGCGCTGCCGCCTGGATCAGGTTGGGCAGGGCCGAGGGCCGCATGCAGTCCAGATCGGCCGCGATCGGGTTCTCGACCCGCAGGGCGTCGTCGCCGCCGCCGAACAGGGCGGCCGTCGACTGTTTGGTGAAGGACCAGGTGACCGCCTCGGCATAGCCCATGGCCGCCAGCGCGCGTCGGGCCAGCCGGACCCGCGCCTGACGCGGATTGAGCACACCCTTCGACGGCGCGCCGAGGTCGGGCAGGGGCGTGGACGGCAGGGCGCCGTAGCCCTCGATCCGCGCGACTTCCTCGACCAGGTCGGCCGGGCCCTCGACGTCGCGACGCCAGGACGGCGGCGTCACGGTCCAGGGGGCACCCCGCGCGACTTCGAACCCGAGACGGGTCAGGATTTCGGCGATGCGGTCGTCGTCGAGCGATAGGCCGGTCAGGGAGGCCACACGGGCCGGGTCAAAGGCGAAGGCGGCCGGGTCGGCCGGCGCCTGGCCCGTCACCACGATCTCCGACGGCTCGCCGCCGCACAGGTCGAGAATCATCCGGGTGGCCAGCTCGAGGCCCGGCACGACGGACGCCGGATCGACGCCCCGCGCGAACCGGTACTGGGCGTCGGAGTTCAGCGACAGGGTCCGGCCAGTCTGGGCCGTGACCAGGGGATCGAACCAGGCGCACTCGACGAAGACATCGGTGGTCTCGTCCGAACAGCCGGTGGACTCGCCGCCCATGACGCCGCCGAGGCCGATGGGGCGCTCGCCGCCCGCGTCGGCGATCATGCACATGGTCGGATCGGCGGTGTAGGTCTTGCCGTCGAGCGCGATCAGATGTTCGTGCTCGCCCGTATCCCCGGCGACCTGGCCGCCGCGCACCACGATCTCATCGCCCACCAGCTTGGTGGCGTCATAGACGTGCGCGGGTCGGCAGCGGTCGTAGGCGATGAGGTTGGTGACATCGACCAGCCGGCTGATCGAGCGCAGGCCGATGGCCGTGAGCCGCCGCTGCAGCCACTCGGGCGAGGGGCCGTTCTTAACGCCCCGGATCAGACGCCCGGCGAACACCGGACACATCTCCGGCGCATCGATCCGCACCGAGATCGGCGAGGGGAAGGTCCCCGGGACCGGCAGGATCGTCGGCGTCTTCAGCGGACCGAGGCCCGCCGCCGCCAGATCGCGCGCAATGCCTGCGACGCCGAGCCAATCGGGCCGGTTCGGGGTGACTTCGAAATCGATGACCGGCTCGGCACCGAAGACACCTGCGGCCGGAGTCCCGACGGCGAGGTCGTCGGCCAGTTCGAGGATGCCGTCGCTGTCGCCTGCCAGCTCCAGCTCCGAGCCGGAGCAAAGCATGCCGTTGGAGACGACGCCCCGGACCGGCTTCTCGACCAGGGTCACGCCGAGGCCGGGCACATAGGCGCCGATCGGCGCATAGATGGTGGTCAGGCCCGCGCGCGCATTGGGCGCGCCGCAGACGATCTCTTTCATGCCGTCGACGGTGTCGACCTGACAGACCCTCAGCCGGTCGGCGTTGGGATGCTGTTCGGCCGAGACGATACGCGCCACGGTGAAGGGCGCGAGCGCCGCGATCGGGTCATGGACGTCCTCGACCTCCAGACCGGCCATGGTCATGGCGTCGGCCACGGCCGCGACGTCGGCGGCCGTGTCGAGATGCTCCTTCAGCCAGGAGAGAGTGAATTTCACGCCGCGCCGCCCCCGGCCTTCTCCATGGCGCTGTTGCCGGCGGTGATGCCCGACTCCAGCTCGGCCAGCAGATCGTCACTGCCGGTGAAGGCCACCTGGGCGAAGCGGCAACGCACGAAGCGGCAGTCAGCCATGCCGATGGCGCCGACGATCTTGTCGCCCAGCGGCTTGAGCAGCAGGTTCCGCGGATTGGCCGCCGCGCCCATGTTGCAGCCGTCGAACGTCGTGCCGTTCATCACCGCCATCACGGCCGGGCCCTCGATGACGCAGTCGGTGAAGGTCTTGCCGGTGATCGCCATCTCGCCGGCGTTCCAGTGGTTCACCGCCAGGACGGGAAGCCAGACGGCCTCCTTCTCGAAGCTCGTGCGCGCGACCATGGCGCGGCCGGCGGCCTCGGCGGGGGACATTTTTGCGGTTTCGTCGGTCATGCTCGCAAGTCTTTCAAGGTTCAGTTCTGGCTGTCGTCGACGGTCGTGACCTGCTCGATCAGCATGTTGAGCAGCTCGTCGTTCCCCGTGATCCCGAGCGTGAGGAACCGGCAGTTGGTGAAGGTGCAGTTGCGCACCGGAATGGCACCGATGCCCATGTCGCCCATCGGGCGGAACAGCATGTTGCGCATGTTTCCGCCCGTCGGGCCGAAATTGGTGCGGTCGAAACTGACATTCTCGAGCACCAGCATCAGGGCCGGACCCTCGATGGTGCAGTCAACAAAGGTGCGTCCCTCGATCACCGCTCCGCCACCGGCCTGCATGCTGGCGCGGTAGAGGTCGACAAGGCCGAAGCGTCCCCCGCGCAGCTCGGTGGCGCGAGGATCCATGGGGCGGGAAGCGACGTCCGGAGACATGGGCTGGTCGGTCATCAGGACAGTCCGCTGGCGGGGTTGGGGGCGGCGAAGGCCGAGAAACCGTAGTGGGCCAGCCACCGGGTGTCGGCGTCAAACATGGGGCGCAGGTCCGGGATGCCGTATTTCAGCATCGCCAGGCGATCGACGCCCATGCCGAAGGCGAAGCCCTGGTATTCGTCCGGATCGATACCGCAGTTGCGCAGCACATTGGGGTGGACCATCCCGCAGCCGAGGATCTCCATCCAGCTGTCGCCCTGGTTGAGCTTGAGCTCTCCGCCCGAGCGGTCGCAGCGGATGTCCATCTCGGCCGAGGGCTCGGTGAAGGGGAAATGGTGCGGGCGGAAGCGCGCATCGACGCCGTCGACCTCGAAGAAGCGGGCGACGAAGGTCTCCAGCGTCCACTTCAGATGGCCCATGTGGATGTCGCGATCGATCACCAGCCCCTCGACCTGATGGAACATCGGCGTGTGGGTGGCGTCCGAGTCCTTCCGGAAGGTCCGGCCCGGCGCGATGATCCGGATCGGCGGCTTCTGGGTCATCATGGTCCGCACCTGCACCGGGCTGGTGTGGGTGCGCAGCACCTTACGCTCGCCCGTCTCCGGGTCGGGGCGCAGGAAGAAGGTGTCATGCATCTCCCGCGCCGGATGTTTGGGCGGGAAATTCAGGGCGGTGAAATTGTGGAAATCGTCCTCGATGTCCGGGCCTTCGGCGACGGCGAAGCCCATGTCGGCGAAGACGGCGATCATCTCGTCCATGACCTGCATGGTCGGATGCACCGAACCCGCGCGGCGCGGGCGCGAGGGCAGGGTCAGGTCGATGTGCTCGGCCTTCAGCCGGGCGTCCAGCTCGGCCCCTTCCAGCTCGGCCTTGCGGGCGGCCAGGGCGGATGACACCCGGTCGCGCAGGCCGTTGACCATCGGCCCCTGTTCGCGGCGCTCATCCGGCGACAGGGCCCCCATGCCCTTGAGCAGGCCGGAGATCGAGCCGGACTTGCCGAGGGCGGCGACACGCAGATCCTCGACCGCCGAAGCGGTCTCTGCGCCCCCGATGGCGTTGATCAGGTCGAGTTCGAGTTGGGCGAGGTCAGTCATTGCGTCTGTCGTCTAGCGGGTAGGGCGCAAAGCAAAAAGCCCCCCGGCGCGGGCCGGAGGGCTTTTGCGTCTTCCGTTGCCGGAAAATCAGGCCTTCAGGGCGTCGCGGACCTTGTCGGCCACGGCCTTGAAGGCGACTTCGTCAGCGGCCATCGCGGCCAGGACCTTGCGGTCCAGCTCGATGCCGGCTTCGCCGAGGCCGTGCATGAATTGCGAATAGGTGAAGCCTTCCAGACGCGCGGCGGCGTTGATGCGCTGGATCCACAGGGCGCGGAACGAGCGCTTCTTGTTGCGACGGTCGCGGTAGGCGTATTGCCCGGCGCGATCGACCGCGGCCTTGGCGGTGCGGATGGTGTTCTTGCGGCGGCCGTAGAAACCCTTGGCCTGCTTCAGAACCTTCTTGTGTTTGGCGTGGGAAACTACGCCCCGTTTGACGCGAGCCATGTCGCTATCCTTTCAAATTCAGTGTGGAGATCAGGTCTGCGCGCGCCGATCAGGCGTACGGCATGTAGGACTTGATCTTCTTGGCGTCGGCGTCGGCCATGACCGAGGTGCCGCGGTTCTGGCGGATGTATTTGCTGTTGTGGCTGATCAAGCGGTGCCGCTTGCCTGCCACGCCGGCTTTGACCTTGCCAGTCGCCGTGAATTTGAAGCGCTTCTTGGCGCCAGACTTTGTCTTCAGTTTGGGCATTTTCACTCTCTTTTTGAGTGGGTTGCCGGTTCTTCAGGCCTTTGGAGCCGTCCGATTGGAAACCCTGATGAGAACCGCCCAGGCATGCCTTTTAGCCCGGCGGTTCGGTACGCGAAGGCGCGGCTTCTAGGCCAGCCAGCGCGGGAAAGCAAGGCCGCGAAGGCCCGGCGTCAGTCCGGCGGGTTGTGCGCCTCGATGAAGCGGAGACTTTCGGTCAGCATCCGCAGACGCGTGTCGGCGCGGGAAAGCCAGTGATCCTCGCCCTCGAGTTCGATCATCTCGTGGGGCTTGCCGGCCGCACGGAGGGCGGAGGCCATGATGCGGCTCTGTTCCATGGGCACAACGGTGTCGTCCCGGCCGTGCAGCAGCATGATCGGCATCCCGGCCTCGTCGGCCAGTCTCGCAGGGGACAGCGCTTCGAGCGATGGATCGTTCGCGCGCTCCACGCCCATGAAACGGTTCCAGTAGCGAACCACCTGGTTGTCGCGGCGGGGCCCCTGCTGGGCTTCCCATTCCAGCATGCGGCGCAGGTCCGACACGCCCGCCACCGACACGGCGCAACGGTAGGCGGACGGGTCGATGGTGGCCCCCGCCAGCGCGGCATACCCGCCATAGGACGCGCCGACGATGCAGACCCGGGCCGGGTCGGCGATGCCCTGGCTGGCCAGCCAGCGGACGCCGTCCGACAGGTCGGTCTGCATCTTGCGGCCCCATTCGCCGTAGCCGGCCTCCAGGAAGGCCTCGCCATAGCCTGAGGAGCCGCGGAAATTGGCCTGGAGCACCGCATAGCCGCGCGAAGCGATCGCCTGGGCCCACCAGTCGAAGCCCATCACGTCCCGCGACGCCGGCCCGCCGTGCGCCAGCACGATCAGGGGCAGGTTTTTCGGATCCGTCACGCCGGGCGGCAATGTCAGATAGCCGTTGATCTCCAACCCGTCCTCGGCCGCGTACTGGATCGCACGCACCGTTCCGACGCGGTCGGCGGTCAGGGCCGGGTAGGTCTCGCCGACGATCCGCGACGCCCGGGTGTCGAGGTCGACCAGGTGGTAGCCGCCGGAATCGCCTGACCCTCCGCTCATGACCACCAGGGTGCGAAGGTCGTCGCTCCACGAGACAAGCTCCGGCGCCCGGCCGGCGAATGCGCGTGCAATCGTGGACCAGATGCGTCCGGCGGCCGGGTCGATGAAGGCGTATTCGGTCCCCTCATCCCCGACCCGGCCGCTGCCGATCAGCAGTCGCGAGCGGGGATGATGGATCAGGAAGCTGGGATGGGCCTCGAAATCCAGGCGCGTCCAGGTCCCGGTCACCACATCGACCTCGAAAAGGTCGTCGAGGGCCTCCTCGGGCGTATCGGCGTCCGGGCCCTCGCCCGTCGCCTCGCCGGTCAGGTCAGGGCGCCGCGCATTGACCAGCACCGTTCCGTCCGTCCGGCCGAGGCCGAGGAGTGCGGGCGAATCCAGGGGGGCGTGGGTCGTCCATCCCAGACGCAACCGCTCACCAGCCGCGGCGATGTACAGGGTCCACTGTTTGCGCCGCTCGTCGTATTCGGACCGGGCGATCAGGACGCCGTCAGAACTGAGCACATCGGTCTCGACGTCGAAGTCGGACCGGACCAGCATGCGGGCATTGCCGGTCGCCGGATTGATTCCGAACAGGCTGACTTCGCCGGCGGTGAAGTTGAAGCCCGCCACGAACAGGCGGGGACCGTCCGGCGTCTGCCGGACCATCGGCGGACCCACCATGATCGGCCACATACCGGTCTGGTCGCTGAAGACCTGTCGCATCCGGCGCCCGCTCAGGTCGTGCATCTGCCCCATGAAAAATTCGGTCTTGGAGACGCCGAACAGCGGAATCGACTGGGTCGTCGAGGTGGTCGAGAGCACCGCGTCCTCACCCACCCACTCGACGTCGCGAACCTTCGCGTCTCCGACCCGGGCTCCGGTCAGGAGCTGGCCGTCAGCGACCTGCGTCACCACCAGAGCGCGCTGGTCTCCGGCGACCGTGACATAGGCGAGGCGATCTCCGGACGGCGAGACCTGGACGAACTCGATCGCCGGCAGGGCCCCGTAGGCTTCCAGCGGCGCGGCCTCCTGCGCCTGCGCGGCCGAAGACACCAGGCCGAGCGCCAGCGCCAGCCGTGCCGAGGCACGGGCCCATTTGTAACTGACTTGCACTGAAACCCCCCTGGCGCACACGAGCGCCCGGACATTGCTAACCCTGAACCTGTGCTGGCGGCAAGGGACCCGGCGAAGTTGCGGCGGCCTGACGCTTCCGGAAGGCCTTTCCGGCATTGATCGCCATCACCGCCGCCGGAATGGTCAGGGCCGCGCCGATCAGGAAAGGCCAGTCGTGGCCGATCTGCGAGAAGATGGCACCGGCGATCATCGGCCCGAAGATGCGCGCGATCGAGCTGGAGGCCATGTTCAGCCCCAGCATGGCCCCCTGACGGTCCGGATCGACCGAGCGCGAGATCAGGGCCGAGATATTGGGCATGGTCACCGCCATGCCGAAGGCACCCGCCGCCATGATCACCGGCACCAGCCAGTCGGCGTGGGGCAGCAGGCGGCTGGCGACCACCTGTCCGATCAGGCCGCTGCCGAAGACGAGGCAGCCGACCGCCAGAACGCGCGCCTCGCCGAACCGGCGCGCCAGCCGTCCGGCCAGAAAGCCCTGGCAGATGACCGAGACGATGCCCACGGCCATGAAGCACAGCCCGACCTCTCGCGCGGTCCAGCCGTAACGGGCCTCGGTCCAGAAACCGAAGGTCGACTCCATGCCCGAGAAGCCGGCCATATAGATCAGGGTGACCAGCAGGACGCGCGACACTACCGGATTGGCGACGGCGTCCCGGACCCCGCCGAGGAAGGGCGGGCGCGGCGCGGCGGCGTCCGCCTTGACCCGGCTTTCCTTGAGCAGGAAGGCCACGCCGAGGGCGGCCAGCAGGCACAGGCCGGAGGCGGTGAAGATCGGCAGCTGATAGCCCAGCGGTCCCAGGTCCGGCCGGGTCAGCAGGCCGCCGATCGCCGGGCCGAAGATGAAGCCCAGACCGAAGGCGGCACCGATCAGTCCCATCCGGCCCGCGCGAAGCTCGGGCGGCGTCACATCGGCGACGTAGCCCTGGGCGGTCGAAACATTGCCGGCACCGAGGCCGGTGAACAGCCTGACCCCGATGGCCAGCCAGATGTTGGGCACGAAGGCGAGGGCCAGATAGCCGGCTGCGTTGGCCAGGATGGTGATCATCAGCACCGGCTTGCGCCCGATGCGGTCCGACAGCCGCCCCCAGAACGGCTCGGCCACGAACTGACCGAGCGAATAGGCCGAGAACATCAGCGCCACCTGCCAAGGCGGCGCGTCCAGCGTCTGGCCGTAGAAGGGCAGCAACGGAATGACGATGCCGAACCCGACCAGGTTGATGAACACCACCCCGAACAGCACGAACAGCGCCGAGCGCGAGGGAGGCTGGGGCAGGGCGGTTGACGTCACGGGGCGTTACTCGGGCGGGGGGCGATCCCTGTGTGAGTCAGATCGCGCGGCCGCGCAAGGTGAAGCTGGCAAAGGTCAGTCCGCCGGGCCCGCCGGATTGTTCGCCTCAAGGAACCGGACCGTCTCGGCCAGCATCTGCCGCCGCGTCGCGGACCGCGACAGCCAGTGGTCCTCGCCCGGCAATTCCACGAACTCGACCGGCTTGCCCGCACGCCGCAGGGCTTCGGCCATGACCCGGCTCTGTTCGATCGGGACGACCGTATCGTCCCGGCCGTGGATCAACAGCAGGGGGCTGTCGACCGAGGCCGCAAGAAAGGCCGGCGAGAGCGCGTCCAGGGCGCGGTCGTTGAGCCGTGCCGCCCCCATGAAGCGGTTCCAGTAGCGGACGGTCTGATTGTTCTTGTGACGCGCCTGCTCCGCCTCCCAGTTGACCATGCGGCGCAGGTCCGACACGCCGGCGACGGAGACGCCGCAGCGATAGACGTCGCTGTCCAGGGTCAGTCCCGCCATCGCCGCATAGCCGCCGTAGCTGGCGCCGACGATGCAGACGCGGGCGGGGTCGATGATGCCCTCCGCCGCCAGCCAGCGCACGCCGTCGGACAGGTCCGTCTGCATCTTGCGGCCCCATTCGCCATAACCCGCCTCGAGGAAGGCGCGGCCATAGCCGGTCGAGCCCCGGAAATTGGCCTGCAGGACCGCATAGCCGCGCGACGCCAGCGCCTGGGCCCACCAGTCGAAGCCCGCCACATCCCGCGAGGCCGGCCCGCCGTGGGCCAGCACCACCAGCGGCAGGCCCGAAGGATCGGTCACGCCCGGCGGAAGGGTCAGGTAGGCGGGAATGTCGAGCCCGTCCCGGGCGGCGTAGTGGATGGATCGCACCGCGCCTACCTGTTCGGGCGCGATGGCCGGATAGGCATCCGCCACGATGTCCGCGGTGCGGCGATCGAAATCGACCAGATGATACTGACCGGCCTCGCCCGTGTCGGTGAAGACGACAACCTGGCTCAGCGCGTCGTTCCAGGACACCAGTTGCGGGGCCTTGCCCCGGAAGGCCCGTTCGACGGACTGCCACCGCCGCGCGGCCTCCGGGTCGAGAAATTCGTACCGGACTCCGGCCTCTTCATCGCGGCCGCCGCCGATCAGCATACGGGTGCGGGGGTGACGCACCAGAAAGCCCGGCTGGCGCTCGAACGGCAGGCGGCTCCATTCGCCGGTGTCGACATTGACCTCGAACACCTCGTCCGCGGGCTCCGCGTCCTCTGACGCGAGGTCCGGCCGATCGGCGCTGATGACGATGGTGCGGGGCGTGCGCCCCATGCCCAGCAGCGCCGGAACATCGACCGGCGCATCGACCGTCCAGACCTCGCGGTGACCCGACCCCTGGGGCAGGCGCAGGGACCAGCGGCCGGTGCGCTCATCGTAGCGCGACAGGGCGATGATCTCGCCTTCGCCGTCGAGCACATAGTCGTCGGTCGTACTGTCCATATAGGCCACTGAGCGGCCGCGCCCGGTTCTGGGATCGACGCGGTGCAGGTTGGCCTGGTCATTGACGGTGCTGACGCCGCGCACGAACAGGGTGTCTCCTTCGCTGGTGTTGCGGACCAGTGCGGGTCCGTAAAGCACCGGCAGCACATCCGTCGTGCGGTCCAGCATCTGCACCACTCTTCCGGTTTCCAGGTCGAGGACCTGACCGAAGAAGAGTTCCTGGCGCGGTACGCCCAGGGAGGCGATGTTGCGGGTCTGCGACGTCACCACCAGAACCCGGCTCTCGCCGATCCAGCGCAGGTCGCGCACCTTGATGACGCTGATATCGCCGACGAAAAGGTCCTCGGCCGTCGCGATCCGGGTGACGGCGAGGGAGCGTGTTTCGCCCCTGACCGTGATGCGGGCAATCAGCGCGCCGCTGGGCGACAGCTCGACCAGCTCGATGGCGGGGGTCGCGCCATAGGCCTCGAGGGGCGGGGCTGCAGGAACGGCGCTCTGGGCCCAGGCTTCCGTATTCGCACCACAGCAAAGCGCGGCGACCGCGAGCGCGCACGCCCTCACCCATGACTTGAACACGACGCACGCTCCCCTTTGCCGGGTATCCTTTTCCATCGCTCCGAGCCCCGGTTGCAAGGGGGCGCGGCCAAAACAAAAGCCCCGGCCGTTTCCGGTCGGGGCTTTTCGAAGTCGATGGTGCGCGACCGTTATTTCGGCGCGAGGATCATGATCATCTGACGGCCTTCCATACGCGGGGCGTATTCGACCTTGGCGATTTCCTCGAAATCAGCCTGGACCTTGTTGAGCAGCTTCATGCCCAGTTCCGGGTGGGCCATTTCGCGGCCGCGGAAGCGCAGCGTCACCTTGACCTTGTCGCCCTCGTCGAAGAAGCGGTGCATGGCCTTGGCCTTCACCTCATAGTCGTGGACGTCGATGTTGGGGCGGAGCTTGATCTCTTTCAGCTCGACGACCTTCTGGCGCTTGCGCGCCTCGGCCTTCTTCTTCTGCTCCTGGAAGCGGAATTTGCCGTAATCGAGAATCTTGCAGACCGGCGGCTCGGACGTGGAGACGATCTGAACCAGATCCATGCCGGCCTCTTCGGCGGCTTCCAGCGCGGCTGACGTCGGCATGACGCCCTGCTTCTCGCCGTTCTGATCGATGAGCAGAACGCGCGGTGCGCGGATATCTTGGTTCATGGGCGGCCCGTCCTTGACGGGCGGCTGGTTCATCGGACGGCGAATGAGCGTCGGTTCCTTGTGTGGATGAGGAGGCGGAGTTCTGACGAGGATGAGCGCGCGATGGATCGCGGCGTTCCCCTACGGGGGCCTATATGACCGTGAAAGCCCCGGTCTTCAAGGTTTGGGCGCCCCGTGACCTGCGATGTAGGCGTCGTGAAGGTCGAGGACGGCCTCAAAGACACGGTCCACGGTCAGCGCCTCGATCGGCGCGAACGCGCCGCGGGTCTCATTCGAGGCTGCGGTGCGGGTCCGCGGGCCCCACGGACCATACAGCCACCACTCGGTCGGGCCGAACAGGCCCAGTGTCGGCCGGCCGAGGGCGGCGGAGACGTGCATCAGTCCGGAATCATTGCCGACGAACAGGTCGGCGACGTCGATCGCCGCGGCCGAGGCGAGGATGTCACCCTTGCCGATGAAGTCGATGCCGCGCGGCCCGGCGGCCTCCAGGGCCGGCGTCGCCGGTGGCCGGTCGCCCGGCCCGCCCACGGCCATGAAGCGCCAGCCGTCGAACCGGGGCTCGGCCTTCAGCTTTTCGACCAGCTGGCCCCACCGCTCGGCGGGCCAGCTCTTGCCGGGCTGGTGGGCGATGGGGGCCAGGGCGATAATCGGGCCGGGCCCGCTGCCGCCGGCCAGCTGCGGATCAATCACCGCCTGACGGTCGGCGACGGCCTGTGCGTCGAGGAAGATCTCGGGATCCAGCGGCGCCGGCGCGCCCATCATGCGCGACACCATCTCGACCTTGCGCAGGCCTGTCTCCCAGCTGCGATTGTAGACCACCCGCCGTTTCGCAGGGATCAGATAGCTGAGCGCCGAGCCGCGGATGTCGATGACCATGTCCCAGCGCGTGCCGACGACCTGACGCCACAGGTCGACCCAGTGTCCGGCCAGCTTCTTCTTGTCGAGGATGATGACCCGTTCCACATCGGGCGCTGAACGGAAGAAGGGCGCGGGCGGTCGTCCGCAGGCGACGGTGATCCGGGCACCCGGAACCTGCCGCGCGATCTCCCGGATCACACCGGAGGATATGACGCAGTCGCCGATGCGGTTAGAAGTGACGAACAGGACCTTCCTGGCAGCCTTGGTATCTGTCACGCGTTTTTGGCCTTCGCTTCGCTTTCCCGGGGTTCGCTATCAGTCCACGAGGACTTTCGCGAGAGGAGCCGCGATTGGACGACATCCAGCACCTGACCTGCCGGGGCGGCGAGACCCTGGCATACCGCCGCGTCGACGGCGAAGGCCCCACCGTGGTCTGGATCGGCGGCTTCCGCTCCGACATGGAGGGAACCAAGGCCGTGGCGCTGGACGTCGCGGCCCGCGAACGCGGCTGGGACTATGTCCGCTACGACCATTTCGCCCACGGCCGGTCCTCGGGCGACTGGCGCAAGGCCACCATCGGGCGCTGGCGGGAGGACGCCATCTGCATGATCGACAGCTTGAAGGGGCCTGTCGTGCTGGTCGGCTCGTCCATGGGGGGCTGGGTGGCGCTGCTGGCGGCCCTGGCCCGGCCCGGGCGGATGGCCGGCCTCGTGCTGATCAATCCGGCCCAGGACTTCACCGAACGGCTGATGTGGCCCAGCCTCGCCGATCATGAGCGCCAGGCCATCCTGCGCGACGGCGAGATCGCCATCGTCGAGGAGGGGTTCGGCGAATACGTCCTGACCCTGACCATGTTTGAGGAAGGCCGCGACTGGCTGCTGCTCGGCGCTCCCCTGCCGATCGCCGCGCCGGTTCACATCTTCCAGGGCCGGGCGGACGATGTGGTGCCCTGGCGGCATTCGACCGCCCTCGTCGAGCGTCTGGTCGGCGGGGACGTGCGTCTGGACTTGATCGAGGGCGGGGACCATCGCCTTTCCACGCCCGACGATCTGGAGCGACTGATCGAGGCGGTTGAACGAATGCGGCTTCAGGCGTTTAGATAGGGGCCCCACCGCAAGGAGACCCTGCCATGCGCCCCCTGATCGTCGCCGCCCCCGCCGCCCTTCTGCTCGCCCTCGCAGCCTGCGCCCCGACCACCGGCTCCAGCACCTATGCCCAGGAGCTTCAGCAGCTGTCCGACAGCTGCGAAGCACGGGGCGGCATTCTCTCCCCGACAGGCCAGCAGAGCGGCCGTCCGCAGAATGACAATGTCTGCCGCATCTCCGGCGGCGCCTCGCGCCTGACCACCGGCGGCTGAGCCGGGCAGGGCGATTACCGGCGCGCCTGCGCGCCGGTCTGGCCTAGAGAAGCGCGACTATGGCCGCGCGGGCGGCCTCACCGAGGTCCGGTCGCTTCAGCGCCAGGGCGACATTCGCCCGCAACAGGCCGATCTTGTCGCCGCAGTCGTGGGTGACGCCCTCATATTCGACCGCCGTGAAGGTCTGGTCCTTCATCAGTCGCGCCATGCCGTCGGTCAGCTGGATCTCGCCGCCCGCCCCGCGCGGCTGGTTCTCCAGAATGGCGAAGATTTCCGGCTGCAGGATGTAGCGGCCCGAGATCGAAAGGTTCGACGGCGCCTCCCCGCGGGGCGGCTTTTCGACCATCCCCTTCATGCGGATATGCCGGCCGTCCCGGTTCTCCGGATCGACGATGCCGTATTTGTGGGTCTCGCTCTCCGGCACCGCCTCGACGCCGATGACATTGCCGCCGACGCTGGCATAGACGTCGGCCAGCTGCTTCAGGGCGCCCGGCTGTGAATCCACGATGACGTCGGGCAACAGGACGGCGAACGGCTCGTCGCCGATGATGTCCCGCGCGCACCAGACCGCGTGGCCCAGACCGAGCGGCTGCATCTGCCGGGTGAAACTCATCTCGCCGGCGGTGGCCAGTTCGGCGATCATCATGTCCAGCAGCTGGGTCTTGCCCTTGGCCAGCAGTTGGGCCTCGAGCTCGATCTGGTGATCGAAATAGTCCTCGATCGCCCCCTTCGACCGGCCGGTCACGAAGACGATGTGCTCGATCCCTGCCTCGCGCGCTTCCTCCACGATGTAGCTGAGGATCGGCCGGTCGACGACGTTCAGCAGTTCCTTGGGCGTGGTCTTGGTCCCGGGCAGAACCCGGGTGCCGAGACCGGCGACAGGCAGGACGGCCTTGCGAAGGCGGCGGGCGGGAGCGGTCATGGGAAATCCTGAACGGCGGGGTCGGGCAGCCTAACGCATTTCCTCCCAATTCGCTTCGCGAACGGGGAGGGGCACCACGCGCGCGCTCTTGCGAGAGTGGTGGAGGGGGTGGCGAAGCCCGTTACGATCACTCGACGGTGACGGACTTGGCCAGGTTGCGGGGCTGGTCGACATCCGTGCCCTTCTGGACGGCGGTGTAATAGGCCAGCAGTTGCACCGGGATGGCGTAGATCAGCGGCGCGATCAGCGAATGGCACTCGGGCGCATCGACGCGGCGGATGCCGGCACCGTGCGGATCGGGCGCGGACTTCGGCGCGATCATGATCACCGGCCCGCCCCGCGCGGCCACTTCCTGCAGGTTGGAGGCGGTCTTTTCGAAGACCTCGTCCATCGGGGCGAGGGCGACGATCGGCGTCAGTTCGTCGACGAGGGCGATGGGCCCGTGCTTCAGCTCGCCGGCGGCATAGCCCTCGGCGTGGATGTAGCTGATCTCCTTCAGCTTCAGCGCGCCTTCCATGGCCAGCGGGAACATCGCGCCACGGCCGAGGAACAGGACGTCCGTGGCCTTGGAGATGTCATTGGCCACCGCCTTCAGGTCATCCTCCATGCCCATGGCCTCGGCGATCAGCCGCGGGGCCTCGAACAGGGCCTTGACCAGTTCGGCCTCCTTCGCTGCGTCGATGACCCCGCGCTGCACCCCGGCGGCGACGGCGAGGGCCAGCAGGGCCGCCACCTGGGCGGTGAACGCCTTGGTCGAGGCCACGCCGATCTCGGGGCCGGCGTGGGTCGGCCAGAGGGTATCGGCCTCCCGCGCCATCGATGACGAGTGGACATTGACGAGGGCGGCCGTGCGCAGGCCCTTGCCCTTGCACCAGGACAGGCTGGCCAGGGTGTCCGCGGTCTCGCCGGACTGGCTGACCGCCACGGCCAGGGTGCCGGGCGTCAGCGCCGGCTGCCGATAGCGGAACTCCGAGGCGATCTCGACGTCGCAGGGCAGGTTGGCCAGTTTCTCGAACGCATAACGCCCGATCTGACCGGCATAGAAGGCGGTGCCGCAGGCGATGATCTGCAGGCGGTCGATGGCGGCGAAGTCCGCCGAGTCCGTCTTGGCCTTGCCGTTCACGAAGTCGAGGTAGTGCGACAGGGTGTGCTGGACGCTGTCCGGCTGCTCATGGATCTCCTTTTCCATGAAGTGCCGGTACTCGCCCTTCTCGACGAGGGCCGAGGAGGCGGAGACCTGGACGATCGGCCGGGTGACGGCATTGCCGCCGACGTCGAACATCCGTGCGCCGTTTCTGTCGAGGCCGACGTAGTCGCCTTCCTCGAGGTAGGAGATCTGCGTGGTGAACGGTCCGACCGCCAGGGCGTCAGAGCCGAGATACATCTCGCCTTCGCCCCAGCCGACCACCAGGGGGCTGCCGCGCCGGGCACCGAGGATCAGTCCGTCCTCGCCCTCGATCAGAACCGCGAGCGCATAGGCACCGGTCAGCCGGTCGAGCACGCTCTTGAACGCCACCATCGGGTCGTTGGCGGTTTCGAGCGCGCGGTCGAGGGCGTGGGCCACGACCTCGGTGTCGGTCTGGCTTTCGAACACATGGCCCTCGGCCATCAGCTCGGCTTTCAGCTCGGCGAAATTCTCGATGATGCCGTTGTGCACCAGCACCACCCGCCCGGCCTTGTGCGGGTGGGCGTTGATCGTGGTCGGGGCGCCGTGGGTGGCCCAACGCGTGTGGCCGATGCCGACCGTGGCGGCCAGCGGCTCGGCGAGCAGCACCGCTTCCAGTTCCCGGATCTTGCCCTTGGCCCGACGCCGCTCGATGCGACCGTCGACCAGGGCGGCCACGCCGGCGGAGTCATAGCCCCGGTATTCCAGCCGCTTCAGACTGTCGATCAGACGGGGAACGGCCGGGCCAACGCCTGTCACGCCAATGATGCCGCACATGGATTATATCCTCGAGATTCTGGCTTTCCGCGCTTTGCGCACGGGCGGTGGAGAGTCTAAGCCACCGTCATCGTCAGATGTCGTGTAGGCGACAGGCGGCTGGATTTGCATCTAAAATGCGGTTTCGCAAGATTTCTGCGACGCCGTCGTCATAAGGAAGTGACAGTTGGGAGAACGCAGGTACTTCGGCACGGACGGCATCCGTGGCCGCGCCAACACCCATCCGATGACCCCGGAGGTGGCCCTGCGTGTCGGTCTCGCGGCGGGTCGTCTGTTCATGTCGTCCGACGAACGCCGCCACCTCGTCGTCATCGGCAAGGATACGCGTCTGTCGGGCTATATGATCGAGCCGGCGCTGGTCGCGGGCTTCTCCTCGGCCGGGATGGACGTGCGGACCTTCGGCCCGCTGCCTACGCCGGGCGTGGCCATGATGACCCGTTCGATGCGCGCCGACATCGGGGTGATGATCTCGGCCTCGCACAACTCCTATCTCGACAACGGCATCAAGCTGTTCGGCCCCGACGGTTACAAGCTGTCGGATGCGGTCGAGCTGAAGATTGAATCGATGATGGATCAGGCGCTGGACGCCGATCTGGCACCGCCGGACGCCCTCGGCCGGGTCAGGCGCATCGACGACGCCCAGGCCCGCTACGTCGAGATCGCCAAGGCCAGCTTCCCCAAGGGCCTCAGCCTGCAGGGCCTGCGCGTCGCCGTCGACTGCGCCAACGGAGCCGGCTACCGGGTCGCGCCGACCACCCTCTATGAGCTGGGCGCGGAAGTCTGCGCGGTGGGCGTCGAGCCCAACGGCCTGAACATCAACGCCGACTGCGGTTCGACCCACCCCGAAACCCTGGCCGAGGCGGTCAAACGCTACCGCGCCGACATCGGCATCGCCCTCGACGGCGACGCCGACCGCGTCATCATCTGCGACGAGAAGGGTCAGGTCGTCGACGGCGACCAGATCATGGCTCTGGTCGCCCTGGACTGGGCAAAACGTGGCCTGCTCAAGGGCGGTGGTGTCGTCGCCACCGTCATGTCCAACCTCGGGCTGGAGCGGCTGTTGAACAGCCACGACCTCTCGCTGGAGCGCACCAAGGTCGGCGACCGCTACGTCATGGAGCGGATGCGCGAGGGCGGCTTCAACCTCGGTGGCGAACAGTCCGGCCACATCATCCTGCACGACCACGCAACGACCGGCGACGGCCTGATGTCCGCACTTCAGGTGCTGGCGGTGCTCGTGGAAAGCGGCAAGCCGATGAGCGAACTGGCCAGACAGTTCGAGACGGTGCCGCAGAAGCTGGAAAACGTCCGCTACACCTCGGGCAAGCCGCTCCAGAACGCCGGCGTCAAGGCGGCCATCGCGGATGCGGAGGCGCGGCTCGCCGGCGTCGGTCGCCTGCTGGTGCGCCCCTCCGGAACCGAAAAACTGATCCGCGTCATGGCCGAGGGCGACGACGCGAAACTCGTCAAATCGGTGGTCGCCGATGTGGTCGCGGCGGTGAAGGCGGCGGGCTAGGCCCCTTCGATCGTCGTCCTCGGGCCTGACCCGAGGATGACGGGTGGAACACGCCGCCCGACCGGCGCAGTCTGCTCCCATGATTCCCGCCCGCCGCACCGGCGTCCTTGCCCTGATCCCCGGCCTGATCCCCGGCCTGATCGCCTGTGTCGCGGTCGGGCTGGCGGCGGTCGCCGTCCAGGCGCTGGAGTTGCGGCTGTTCGGACGCGGCTGGGTCGACGCCATCGTCCTCGCCATCCTCATCGGCGCCGCGATCCGCAGCGTCTGGACTCCGCCCGCGGCCCTGAAGCCCGGCGTCGAGTTCAGCGCGCGGACCCTGCTCGAGATCGCCGTGGTGCTGCTGGGCGCCTCGGTCAGCGCCGCCACGGTCATGGCCATCGGCCCCGGCCTGCTCGCGGGCACGGCGGTGGTGGTCGTCCTTGCGCTGATCATCAGCTACGGGATCGGGCGGCTGCTGCGCCTGCCGCACCGGATGGCGGTGCTGATCGCCTGCGGCAATGCCATCTGCGGCAACTCCGCCATCGCCGCCGTCGCCCCGGTGATCGATGCCGAGGCCGACGACGTCTCCGCCGCCATTGCCTTCACCGCGGTACTGGGGGTGGCGGTGGTCTTGCTCCTGCCCCTGCTGGGTGAGGCCCTTGGCATGTCGGACGTCCGCTACGGCGTCCTCGCAGGCCTGACGGTCTATGCCGTGCCACAGGTCCTCGCCGCCACCCTGCCGGTGGGCGCCGTCGCCAACCAGGCCGGGACGCTGATCAAGCTCGTGCGCGTGCTGATGCTGGGGCCTGTCTGCCTCGGTCTGGCGATCCTGACGGCGATCCGCGGTCGCAAGGGGGAGGCGGTCACCGCACCCCGGCGCGGCGTCGCGATCCACCAGCTGGTCCCGTGGTTCATCATCGGCTTCCTGCTGATGATGGCGGCGCGGTCCATGGGCCTGATCCCGGCCGCCGCCGTGCCGGTGATGGCGGATACCGCCAAGATCCTGACCGGGCTGTCGATGGCCGCCCTTGGGCTCAGCACGGACGCCCGGGCGGTGGCCCGTTCCGGCGTCCGTATCGCGGCGGTGGTGATCCTGTCGCTGCTGGCCCTGCTCGGACTGGCCCTCGCCCTGATCTACCTGCTGGCGGTGACCTGAGCCCCGGCCAGACGGTCGACCAGACCTTCGATCCGCTTGCGGATATCCGGCACGGCGGTCGTTTCCCAGAAGGCGGCGCGGGCGGGCGGGCCGAGGGCGAACAGGCGGGCGTCGGGTGATCCGTCTGGGGCCCGCAGCCGCCCTTCGGCATCGAGATCGAGACCCAGGCCGACAGGGTCAAGGCGTGCGCGACGGGCCTTGATCAGGGGGCCGGTCAAGGGGTCCTCAAGCGGGGCGTGACCGGGGCCGGTGCAGTCGATCAGCCACTGGCCGGTGATCGGCGGCGGCGCGGATCCGTCCCGCCCGCGCCAGTGCAGCGCCACGCCGTCGTCGCCCGCCTCGATCCGCCCGATCCGTCCCGGCACCAGGGCCAGGCGTCCCGCGGCCTGGAACCGCTTCACGGTCTCATCGACATGGGCCGGGATGCGGTGGCGATGTACATCCCACCAGGGTCGGAGATGCCGCAGCCAGCGCGCGCGGGTGCCGGCGTCCGCCGCGAACCACAGCCCCGCCGTCAGGGGCCGCAGCCCTTCCATCAGGCCACGCCAGTCGCCGTGTGACGTCAGCCGCCGGGCTTCCGCCAGCCGACCCGAAAGGCGGCCGGTCAGCAGGGCTTCGGTCGGCGTTCCGGGGTGGTCGTGAGCCGCGCCGTGAACCCGGGGCATCAGGCCGCGACGGGACAGGGCCGTGATCCGGCCCCGGCGGCCCGTCGCGTCCAGCCACAGGACCATGTCGACCATGGTCAGGCCCGTCCCGAGGATGATCACCTCATCCTCCGGGCCGATCCGCTCCAGGGCGGTGAGCGCCCAGGGATCCGTGATGATGCGGCGAGACCCTTTGCCGGCCGTCTTCGGGGCGGGATTGCCGGTCGCCAGCACGACGGCGCGCGCGGCGACGACCCGGCCGTCGGACAGGCGCACGCTGTCTGGCCCGATCGCCGCCACCTCGCCGGTGATGAGCTCGATCGTTCCGGGATGGGCGAGGCGGACCGCGTTCAACCGGTGCTGCAGATATTCGCCATACAGCCGGCGCGGTGCGAACCCGTCGGGGTCCGCCTGCTGCGGACAATTGTCCCGCAGCCAGTCCACGAAGTCGCCGGGCCGGCCTTCCACCGCGCTCATGCGGTCGGAGCGGACATTGAGCAGATGCCCTTCGAACGGCGTCGAATAGGCCAGGCCGGGCCCGAACGTCCCCGTACGATCGATCAGGCTGCAGGCGACGCCGCGCTCGGCCAGCCGCGCGGCCAGCATGGCTCCGGAGAAGCCGCCGCCGACGATCGCCACGCCCGGTACGCCGTCGGACACCCCGTCCCCTCCGATAGCTTCAGAGCTCCTGATTATAGGCCCCGATCTCAGGGTATTTCGCCAGCCGCGGCTTCACCTCTTCACGGAACAGTGCGCGCATGTCGGCCTCGGAGCGCATGCTCTCGACCACCACCACCAGCTCCGGCTTGTTGGACGAGGCGCGGACCAGCACCCAGGATCCATCGTCCAGATGCACGCGCACGCCGTTGACGGTGATCGCCTCGACGATCCTGCGGCCCAGGATCGAGCCGCCGGCGTCGGCCAGCGCCTGATACTCGGCGACGATCCGCTCCAGTACGCCGTATTTCAGCTCGTCGTCGCAGTGCGGCGACATGGTCATCGAAGTCCAGGCGTCGGGCAGGGCGGCCTTCAGCTGCGACAGGGACTTGCCGGGGTTGCGATCCAGCATGGCCAGCACGGCACCCGCGGCGACGATGCCGTCGTCATAGCCCCGGCCCAGCGGCGCATTGAAGAAGAAGTGGCCCGACTTCTCGAACCCGGCCAGGGCCCCCAGTTCGGCGGTCTTGCGCTTGATATAGCTGTGGCCCGTCTTCCAGTAGACGACGTCGGCTCCGTTCGACTTCAGCACAGGGTCGGTCTTGTACAGGCCGGTCGATTTCACATCGACGACGAAGGTGGCGTTCGGGTGCAGGGCCGACAGGTCACGCCCCAGCATCAGGCCGATCTTGTCGGCATAGATCTCCTCGCCGGTGTCATCCACGACGCCGCAGCGGTCGCCGTCGCCGTCGAAGCCCAGCGCCAGCTCGGCCCCGGTCTCACGCACCCGCGCCGCCATCTGCATGAGCATGGCGTGGTCTTCGGGGTTGGGATTGTATTTGGGGAAGGTCCAGTCGAGGTCGGTGTCCATCTCGATGACCTCGGCCCCCATCCGTCGCAGGGCCTCGGGCGCAAAGGCTCCGGCCGTGCCGTTGCCGCAGGCGGCGACGACCTTGATCGGCCGGCTCAGCTTCACCGTGGAGGTGATCTCTTCCAGATAGCGTTCGCGGAAGTCCTCGACCCGGATCAGCGAACCGCCCGGGCGGGTCACGCCCTCGCCGTTCAGGACGATGTCCTTCAGCCGCCCGATCTCGTCGGGGCCGAAGGTCAGGGGCGGATTGGCCCCCATCTTGACCCCGGTCCAGCCGTTCTCGTTGTGGCTGGCGGTGACCATGGCCACGCAGGGCGCGTCGAGGGCGAACTGGGCGAAATAGGCGGTCGGCGACAGCGCCAGCCCGATGTCCAGCACCTCCATCCCGCCTTCCAGCAGCCCGAGGGTCAGCGCCTGTTTCACGCTCAGCGAATAGGAGCGGAAATCGTGGCCGACCACGATCCGCGGCCTTTGCCCGATCTCATGGACATAGGTCGCCAGCCCCAGACCCAGAGCCTGGATGCCGAGCAGATTGATCTCCTTCTCCAGGATCCAGCGCGCGTCGTATTCGCGGAACCCCGTCGCCTTCACCAGCGGCACGGTTTCGTACTCGGCGGTGTTGGGGCGCAGGTCGGAGCGGGGCTTTTGCATCGGGAGCCTTGGGAGAGACGGGGAACAGCGTGGCTATAGGGCACCCGGTGGTGCCCGGACAACAACGCGCCATCCGTGTTACGGCTGCGATATCGACGGTGGGGAGGCGGCGGCCGATGAATTCTCTGAAAATCACGGCGCTGGTATGGGCGCTCCTGTCCGGGGCCCCATTGGCTCACGCCCAGGGCCCGGCAGACGGCCCGACCGCGACCGCCTCGCAGGGCCGCGCGGCCATGCAGGCGCGGCTGGAGACGTTCGAGGGCTATGCCGGCGTCTTCGGCGTTTCGCGGGACGGCCAGACCGAGGTCGGGTCCACTGCCCGGTCTGACGGTGCCTATCCGGTCGATCCGTCTACGCCGGTCCGCTGGGCCTCGGTGTCCAAGATGATCACCGCAATCCTCGTGTTTCAGCAGATTGATGCCGGAACGATGGATCTGGACACCCCTGTCGCGACCTATCTGCCCGGGACCACCGTGTCCAACGCCGACAGAATAACCATCCGGCAGCTTCTGGCGCACCGCTCGGGCCTTTCGGAAGAGTCCGAGACGCCCGACGGCCCGCCCGGCGACGCATTGCAGTACTGCGGGGCGGCGAAGGCCGAGCCGGGGTCGGTCTTCTTCTACAACAACTGCGACACCGTTGTGCTGGGCAAGGTGCTGGAGGCGGTGACGGGCCAGCCCTTTCTCGATCTGGTCAACAGCCGCATCGGCGCGCCGCTGGGCCTGACGCTGACCGTGCGTGAGGTGCCCCGGGTCGAGGCGACGATGGCGGACGGCTCCGCCGAACCCCGGGTCTGGCTCTCTGAATTCGCCCCCGCCGGCGGCCTCTACGGCACGATCGGCGATATGCTGACGATCGACATGGCCCTGATCGAGGGCCGACTGATCTCGACCGCATCGCTCGACACGATGCTGACCGGCGACCCGGCCCTCGGCTATGCGGCGCTCAGCGTCTGGTCCTGGGCACCCGATCTCGGGGCCTGTATCGGCACGACCCGGCTGGTCGAGCGTTACGGAGAGGTCGCCGGCGTTCAGGTGCGCAACTTCCTCCTGCCGGATCTCAGGATGGCGCTGGCCATCTATTCCAACGATCACCGGACGACCTTCGGGGATGTGTGGCAGGGTGAGGGCCTGTCGATCGACCTGATCCGGGCGGCGGCTTGCGGAGCGCCACCCGCCGCTTGACCGGGCGGAGCCTTTCGCCCTACCCCGGAGGACTGCCTTCGGAGACCCGCGACCCATGCCTCGACTGATCCTGTTGCGTCACGGCCAGAGCCAGTGGAACCTCGACAATCGCTTCACCGGCTGGGTCGATGTCGACCTGACGGCCGAGGGCGAGGCCCAGGCGCGGCGGGCAGGCGAACAGATCGCGGCGGCAGGTTTCCGGCCCGCGGTCATGTTCACCTCGGTGCTGAAGCGGGCGACGCGGACGGGTGCGCTGGCGCTCGACGCGGCCGGCCTGCGCGACGTGCCGGTGATCCACGACTGGCGGCTGAATGAACGCCACTACGGCGGCCTCACCGGTCTGGACAAGGCCGAGACGGCGGCGAAGCATGGCGAGGACCAGGTGAAGATCTGGCGGCGCAGCTACGACATTCCGCCCCCGCCGCTGGCCCCGGGCGGCGAATGGGATTTCGCCGGCGATCCGCGCTACGCGGGCCAGGCCATCCCCGACACCGAGAGCCTCAAGACCACCCTGGACCGGGTCCTTCCCTATTGGGACGAGGCCATCGCGCCGCGTCTGCAGGCCGGTGAGGATGTCCTGATCGCCGCCCACGGCAACTCCCTGCGCGCCATCGTCAAACATCTGTTCGGCGTGCCCGACGACCGGATCGTCGGGGTCGAAATCCCGACCGGCAATCCGCTGGAGATCGACCTCGACGCCGCGCTCAGGCCCGTCGCCGCCCGCTATCTGGACGTGGCGCGCGCGACGGAACTGCCGCCCCTGGGAGCCGGCGCGTGAGCACGCCGCAGCAGGTCTCCGACGACATCCGCTTCATGGGCCGGGCCATCGCCCTGGCCAAGGACCGCATGGGCCAGACCTGGCCCAATCCGGCGGTCGGGTGCGTGATCGTCAAGGACGGGGAGATCCTCTCCGAGGCCGCCACAGCGCCGGGCGGCCGTCCCCATGCCGAGGAGCAGGCCGCGCCGGCCGCCGGCGACCGGGCCCGCGGCGCGACGGCCTATGTGACCATGGAGCCCTGCGGCGCGCGGTCCTCGGGCCGTACCTCCTGCTCCCATTTCCTGATGGACGCCGGCGTCAGCCGCGTTGTCGTCGCCGCGGTCGACCCCTCGCCCTTCGCCTCGGGCCGCGGCGTAGAGCGGCTTAAGAAGGCGGGCCTGCAGGTCGAGACCGGTTTGCTCGCCCCTGAGGCGGCGGTCCTCTACGAGGGCTATCTGCACAGGGTTGAGACCGGCCGGCCGATGGTCCGGATCAGCGCCGACGGGGCCGGCTTCGACGCCCGCTTCGCAGCCTCGGCCAAGGCCGACCTGGCCACCGAACTGAAGCGTCTCGGGGAGGCCGGCTACACCCGCGTCTGGGTCAGTCCCGGCGAACTGGCCGACGCCCTCGCCGAACAGGGTCTGCTGACGCAATAGCCGCCACGGCCCCTGCCGATTTCTCCGGCGCAACGCCGCTCACCGACCGGCAATCACCGGCCCCGCGCCACAAACGCTTCCTTAAGCGGAGGCGTGCCATATCGGGACCATGTCGGGGAACGCCGTCCAACCAGCCGCCAGAAGGCGCATTGAACAATCGGAGCTGGACGCCATCTGCGTTCGGCACGACCGGCTGTGGCAGGCCAAGCCCGGCGGCGCGCGGGCGGTCCTGGCCTGGCTCGACCTCTCCGGACTTTCGCTCAGGGGCCGCAACCTCGCGGACGCGGACTTCGCCGCGGCCAACCTGATCGGGGCGGATCTCTCCGGCGCCAAGCTGGACAACGCCACCTTCTTCGGCGCGGACATGCAGGACTGCCTGCTGGTCGAGGCCAGTCTGCGCCGGACCGATCTGCGCGGGGCCTGCCTCCGCGGGGCGGACCTGACCGGCGCCGACCTGTTCGAGGCCGATCTGCGCGAAGGCACCATCGCGGCCGCCGATGCCAAACTGGGCTTCAAGATCGTCGAGGCCAAGGTGCGCAGCGACACCCAGGCCAACGGGGCCTGCCTCGCCGGGGCCAATCTGGAACGCTCGAAGCTTACCGGGATCGTGGCCGTGGCGGCGGATTTCTCCGACGCCATCATGAAGGACTGCAAGATGGTCCGGGCCAATCTTAAGCAGGCCAGCTTCCGCGGTGCCGACCTGTCCGGGGCCGACCTCTCAGGTGCCGACCTGTCCGGTGCCGATCTCCGCGATGCGGTCCTTGTCGGCGTCAAGAGCGCCATGTGGCGGACGGACGGGGCCAATATGGCCGGCGTCCTGACGGACGAGCGCTCGTCCG
>Ga0187843_10000324_pt1 | contig 35553 bp, 41 predicted proteins | sample SpaLakP09_SKY_43_FD_134516 | JGI IMG/M metagenome (GOLD analysis project Ga0187843, IMG submission 134516) | Oligotrophic lake water microbial communities from Sparkling Lake, Wisconsin, USA - SP09_SKY_43 | ecosystem: Environmental > Aquatic > Freshwater > Lake | place: USA: Sparkling Lake... | reverse complement strand
ATAAATATCAATTAAACACATAGGTTAATATACCCTGTATTAATGCAAAAATAAACATTACAATTATGATTTTAAACCAATCTTTTCTAGTCGGAATATCTATTTGTGTTTCATTATTACTAAATTTACCAATATTATAATGTATTACATTTTCAAACAGATTAACAAATAAATAGATAGTAAATGAAATGATAATAAGATGAATACTAGATTTGGAAGAGTTGTACATTATACTATGTATATATTATTTCTTTGCACGGTACTTCTTTGTCCTCTGTGCAGTCATAAACTTACTACATTTATCTTTTAACACCGCTTCTATTTCTCTGTTTTCTTCTAATGATTGCATGAATTCAGACCATCGCTTGATCCATTTAGGATCCTCTGGATTTTCATTGGTATGAGCTTCAGTATATGCTTTAAACTTGTCAATTTTGCCTTCAAGAAATGCTTTCACAACAGTTGTTGCAGGCCATTGTTCTCTATCCTCTCGTTCCACTACATCTTTGGCACATAATGCATTATGTCTGATTCTCCGAAGATTCTCTACAAATGCTTTAATGACTTTCTCTGGTTCTTTGGATGCTTTGGTTTGTTCAATAAATAGTGGCCATGTTTCAAGCCATTCCTTTCCATTATTCTCTTCACAAAATTGTTTGTATAGATGCTCTTGGCCAGCTTGGATAGCTTCATAAATCTGTTTGGTTTTCCATTGTTTTGGGGTTGATACTTTTATATATCCTTTTTGTTCTTGAATAGATTGAACTTTATGTATAACAGGATCTATAATAAGAGGTACAATAACTTCATTTTTAGGCATACTTTGTTGTACTGGTAGCGAACTTGAATATACTTCAACTTTCTTTTCACGTTCACGTCTTTGTTGAATAGTTCTTCTATTTTTTTCATCATACATTACTTTTCTACATGCTTCAATCCCATCTTCTTTTGATAATGTTGGTAATTGTTTTATAACCTCATCTATTTGTGTATCAAATAATGATGTTTTATAATAAGTTGATTGATACCATTCCATAAATTCGTCTTTTTTTCCTTGTGTTAAATATGAATAGACTGATCTACAATTAATACTTTTTTTATCTTTTAATTCATCTATTGTTACTTTTCGTTTGCGTTCTTTTTCTTGTTCAGATTGAATTAATGTTATTATATCAGCTTTATTTGTCATTATATTTTCTATATGACGTATTTCATTCATAGCTGATATAAAGTCAGGCGTTTTATCTTTTTCTTGACACCATTCAATATATTTTAGATATTTTCCATTAGTCATCATTTCATGTACATTTTCAGCTATGTAGTATTCGTTTCTACAATATGTATCATCATATACAGGAATTTCTTTAAATAATAACAGATTACATGCATGTTTATGTATTTGAATGCATTTTTTAATAAAATCCGAATATGAAGTAATTCCTTTCATGACATTACAATGTCCACAACATGTTCTACAGTTGTCAATAGAATAACACCTAATTGACGAATCTACACGATCAATTCCATTTGTATGAGATTGAGATGTTGGAATTCCACATAAATAGCAAACACCTTGAATTAATTTATTATATTCTATTTCAGATAATAAGAATTCAATATTACGTTTCTTTGATTGCATCATATACATTTTATGAGTTTCTCTAGGTGATTTTGATAAATATCCTTTCCATTTTTTAATAGTAGGGGAAGCAATAGGAATTGCAAATTTGGTATATGAATAAATTGCATTTACTTTATCAAGAAATTCTATAGGATGTAATATATTTTTAAATAAATTACACATTTTACAACATGTAATACAATTTTGTAATATATATCCTTTATTATTATCAATTCTATCAATACCATTTAATCGTGATACTGATTGAAATCCACAATAATAACATGATTGTATAACTAATCTCTCAAAATCTGTTTCCGAAATTGTAAATAATAATGCTCTTGAGTATGCATTTTTTTGAACACACCTCCATAGTTCAGGAACACTAATTGTTATTTCTTCTTGTTTTTCCTGTAATGTAGATACATCTAATGTCATTGTCATATCATACTTTTCACGAAGTGTTATGATATGAGTAGCATTTGTATTTTTTTCAGCTTGGGTACATATATCACATTTAGTTCCATGCACAATAGGTTGAAAACATCCTCTAGAAATATCACAATATATAATTTCTTTTTCTTTTGCATCATCATTTATTAAATGACGAATATGTTTTCTACAATATTTATCTTCTTCATTTGTGATTGAGAATTTACATTTTTCAAATTGACACGGAAATCCTTTATTATATTTTTTCTTTCGGCATGGAGCACATATTTTATATTTTTGTTCTGTATCCTCTTGTGATAATTCAGAATTGCATCCACGAAAGAACATTCCACATAAATTTTTTCCTTTTTTTATATATTGTTCATATTCATAATTTCGTTGATGATATATGCAATATTCATTATCTTGTGGAGATCTTCCGCATGATTGATTCTTTCTCGGTCCTTGTTGAACAATCGCTTTACAAATTGATTGTGCCATTTTATCTTATTATCTTTATGAATCTTTAAATTCAATTTTATTAACATGTAAAAAAAGCGTACATATAAATGTTATTAATTTATGTTTGTAATAGTAAGATGTATTACAAATATAAATAATGCATATAATATAAAATATATTTTGTATACGGGTTGATCTTTCCGTCTCTAATTAGAGTACGCAAGTCCACCCATTCCGCTCATAATACGTAAAACGTTGTAGTTAGTTGCATACACGCGAACGGTGGATGACAAGCTAGCGCCAACGGCGTTGTTTGATACCGTCAACAACAAGGTAGTGTTGTCAATACGGGACAAGTTGCAGCTGCCCGATGGCTGATGCTGCTCAGGCTGGAGGGCAAATGAATAAACGTTAATACCAACAGCGGGGATGTTGGTGTGGTGCTGGTAGGGCTGGACCCAGTTGAAGTAGTTGCCATCGCGAACCTGGAAGCGGTCGTGGCCGTTCAACTGAAGGAGGGCCGTAACCGTGGGGTTCTTGCCAGCCATGCCTTCAACACGGGTGACGGAGTAACCAGACTCCAAGACGGAGCGGTCCCACCAGTCAGAGTAGTTGAAGGGCTGCTGACCCTTCCACGGGTTGATGACGGAATCATCGCATGACTGGTAAGAATCACGCTGAACGACCCAGACGAGCTCCTTGCAAGGGTGGTTGAAGTTCAACTTCAGCTTGTTGGCTGAGGAAGTGATGGACTCACCACCAGTGAACTGGAGGACATCAATGAGGTACTCGTGGGAGACCTGGGCGAACTTGCGGCGCTCATCCGTGTCCAGGTAGATGTAATCTACGTAGAGGGAGGCAGCAGCCAAACCGCACTGGCCTACACGGTTACGAATAGCGTGGGGGTCAGCGGAGTTGGAGTAGTCCCAGCACAAGTTGTTCAATGAGTTAAACTCAAGGTTGATGCGGACCTCGTGGTACTGGAGGGCAATCAAGGGGAGAGCCAGACCAGGGTTGCGGCAGAACCAGAACTGGAGGGGGATGTACAAGGTGTACATCGGGGCGCATGAGGTGACAACCTCAGACGTGAGGGGCTCGCCGCCATAGCAATCATTGTCGCATGATGAGCCACCCTGGTAGAGCAAGTTGGTAAGCTCAGGAACGTTGCCGACCATCTTGGCATAACCAGCCTGCTTGCCAGGCTCCTGGGTGAGCTCGTTCCAAATGTGGAGCCAATCACCATAGTGCTTGTCAATGCGCTGGCCACCGATTTCAATCTCAACGTACTCAATGATGTTGTGACCGATCCAGTTGAGCCAACGGAACTGAGCACCTGAGCCATCAGAGGGCTGCAGAGATACCTGAGGCAGAGTAGCCTGGAGGTACATGCGGTGGATCAAATCACCGTTACGCTGGATCGTGCAGGTAACCTTCTTGCCGAAGTTGGGAGCACCATTGAAGGGGTTCTCAATGGACTCCATGGCAAAGTTGGTGTGTCTGCGGTAGACAACCTTAAAAAAAGTAATTTGAGGGTTACCAGTAAGGTAAACATCCTGTGCGCCATAGGCTACTAGCTGCATTAATCCGCCTCCCGTCATTAATTATACCTTATATAGAGAAAAAAATTCTGAGAAAACACATTTTTTAAAATAAATTCAAAAAATGTGTCGGAGTGTTTAAAAATTGATTATATACAATCTATATTGAGAATTAAAACAATATATAAAATTATATTTTATATAATATATTACTATTACAATGACAGCAGAAGTTCAGATAGAAAAGCCAAAATACACTCGTAAAAAGTGCGAACATGGGCGACAGGCTTGTCAATGTGTAGATTGCGGCACTGGAGTATGTATTCATAAGAAAATCAAATCAATGTGTGTGGAATGTGGTAGTTCAGGAATATGTATTCATAAAAAGCATAAAAGCAGATGTGTAGAATGCAAAGGGGCTTCAATTTGTCCCCACTCTAAACGTAGATCACGATGTATTGAATGCAGTGGAGGATCTTTCTGTGCTCATAAGAAACTTAAAAGCAGATGTGCAGAATGCGGTGGGGCTGATCTATGTATTCACAAGAAACGTAAAGATCATTGCACTGAATGTGCTAAAAGTGAATGCATTTGTGAGCATAAAAAACGAAAAAGTAGATGTGCGGAATGCCAGGGTACGGAGATATGTTTACATGGTAATAATAAATATTGCTGTGTAGATTGTGATTCAAATAATATTTGTGAGCATAAAAAGATTAAAAGTCAATGTATCACATGCCACGGATATAAATATGCAGTCATGATAAACGACGAAGTTCATGTATGATCTGCACTCCAGAAAGCGGATGTCAAAATTGTAACCATGTATCCATTATTGGCTCCCGTTGGAAACCCTATTGTTTCCGTTGCTACTGCGTATTGAATCCAGACGTCAAAATCCCACGACAATTCAAACTAAAAGAACATTATGTTATGGACGCATTGAAAGCACACTATAAAGATACATTAACTATGGCATTTGATAAAACAATTGAAGGAGGTTGTTCTAAAAAACGTCCTGATCTCTTTATTGATTTTGGATCACATTGTCTTATTATTGAAGTGGATGAAAACAGACATGCCAATTATGCATGTGAACAGAAACGAATGGTTTCATTATATGAGGATTTAGGGTTCCGAAAAGTTATCTTCTTACGTTTTAATCCAGATGGATACACAGAACAATCTATAAAGCATATATCACCTTTTGGATATACTCCCACAGGAATGATAAAAATCAATACCGAAGAAATGTTAAGAAGAATTGAAATATTAATTACGAAGCTAGAGGAATGCCGAGAAGAGCCAGAAGATATTTTAACAACACTATATCTCTTTTATGGATAATTATTGCATATCAATATAAAATCTATTGCTATAAGAAATGTCAATCCCTGTTCAAGTAGCAACACATTTTATTGCAACCAATCTGGGACCCATTATATCATCTGTGATTACAAGTGCATACTCCTATAAACCTGTACAGCAACCAACTATTATTCGGCATGAAACAGATGATGAGCGTGAGCTAGATTTATTACAGATGGATCGCTTTGTAAAATGGATGAAACTTATTTTTGATGCAGAAACAAAAGAAACGCACAGAGAATACAAGCAAGAACTGTATAGTATTTATGTATCAATTTGTTCGGATCATAAACAGTATCAACAATGGAAAAAATATAATGAAAATCTGTGGTCATTTTCATTATACAGTAAAAAGAATACAAAGGCACTTGCAAAAAAGATTCTAGGAGATATTAAATTATTCAAAGAAGGATTGGAAATGTTTTCTATGTTTGAAAAATTATAAATACATAAATAGAATGTCTCCAGATTCTAAACCCGTATTGAAATATGGCACTCTTCTGAACAATAGTTTTATGACAACCTATATTGTTCTTTTTGGATATACTGCGATTACATTAATTGAAGCTCTCCGTACACCATGTATCAATACACGTCATATTATGAATATTGAAACAGCAGTATCACTTGTTGCAGGTATTGTATATGGAACATTTTTGGATAAAATGAAACAGCCCAATTTCAAATTAAGTGAAATTATACCAATGCGTTATATGGATTGGATGATTACTACGCCACTTATTTTATTAGCAGTTGTATTATTTTATAATACAAAATTAAACTCTGTAGATTACAAATGTTATATTATTATTGTTATCCTAAATTGGCTCATGTTGTTATTTGGATACCTGGGTGAATCTAAAATGATTTCTTCTATGAAAGGTCTTTTACTCGGATTTTTCTTTTTTGCAGCCATGCTGTTGTATATGTATATGTATATCATACCAAAAGGATGTTCTCTTGCTGTATTTATTATTTTTGGGGTAATCTGGACGGGATATGGAATTGCATATATGTTAAAAGAAGAGGAGAAGAATATTGCTTATAATATATTGGATATTATGTCCAAAGCAGTATTTGGTGTTGTATTGTGGATGTATTTTGGTAAGGTATTGGCTTTTTAAGGGTGAGATGATTTACGTCGTTTAGCATTTCTAGTTTTATTATTATTAGAATTATTTGATTTATTAGAATTATTTGATTTATTTGATTTATTTGATTTATTTGATTTATGTACTTTTTGATTTTGCTCGTATTGTTTTCTTTCTGTATTTATTATATTAAAATATTCTGTTGACAACTTTTTAAATTCTTCAGAATTAACAGCATGAAGTTTTCTAAGTATATTTAATTCTCTTGGAGTTTGGTTTCTTGTAATAACCCAAGGTAAACTTAGTGGTTCTTTCATTTTTTTCATATAATTATTATATTTTTTCTGCTGATTAACTGTTCTATTTTTATAACTATGAGTTAAATAGGGTGGCATAAAAGAACCATTTGACTTACTCATTATTCTATAATATAGATAGAAATTTACTTTATATAAAGTATTTAATGTTTGCGATGTCGGCGAGTTCTATGAGAACGTTTGGCTCGGTGTGTGCGTTTGCTACAACCACCTTTATTTGAATTATTCATACGATGATTATTCTTTCCATAATTTCTAACTGGTGCCGCAGCTACAGCAGGCTATGACCAAAGAGATGCAGTGCTAACAGGAGCAGATGGATTATACTGTCCTATCGGAAATTGACTTACACTTCTCATTATATTCACTTTTCTATTATTAGATAATGGAGGAGCATGTGATGGTCCAACAAAAGCATTCGCTTTACTTAAAGAAAGATTAGGAGGACCATTATTATTAGGACCAGGAGCAACAATTTCTATTTTATACGCACAAATATAATTTAAAACAAATCTCTACCTCTTTACTAGATGAGTGTCTTCTTTAAAGTAAAAAATTCAAAGCGAAGTAATCCAGAAGCACGAACAACATTAGATGCCATTCATAGTCAACATGTTCAACATATGGTAGAGGAAAAGAAGAACATTGATATCTTAAAAACAGAATTAACCGTACTTCATCAAAAAATATTAGAAACTACTTCCACGACAGAACTATGGAGATTAGAACGTGATGCAGAAATCCTTGAAAAGAAAATAAAATCGGTAGATGATGATTCAGATATGATGGACTATTATCTTCGTACTGGAACAATTTTATACAATTATTATGATATTCAAGATCAAATTCAACAAGGAAATTATGCACAGACCTCCAATAAAGCAAAACCAGGATCCATTTTAGCAATTTTAGAAGAAGTTGCTCAAGAAGAAGGAAACAAAACAGATGTGAAACCCGTTCAAAAAACACTTCAGAGAAATCAATTGCTTAATGAGTATCTGCAATTAGAAGATCCAAGTATGGTTCGGAATACGATTGATGATTACGAGGATTCATGGACAATCTGTGATAAATGTTGTGCAGAAATGATTATCTGTTTAAACGAAGCACATATAACCTGTTCAAAATGTGGTCATCAAGAAGCACTCTTAGTAGATACAGATAAACCATCCTATAAAGATCCTCCTCGTGAAGTATGTTATTATGCATATAAGAAAATCAATCATTTTAATGAATGGTTGGCTCAATTTCAAGCAAAAGAGAGTACAGAAATCCCTGAAGATATTTATGATGCTATTTTATTTCAATTAAAACGCGAACAGATTACAAATATGAGTACACTTAAACCCACAAAACTCCGTGAGATTCTGCGTAAAATGAAATGCTCTAAATATTATGAACATATCCCTCATATTATTAATCGTCTTAATGGTCAAAATGCTCCATTTATGTCACGCGAAAATGAAGAGAAATTACGTCATATGTTTCGTGAAATTCAACCATCTTTTAAGAAGCATTGTCCTAAAGGTCGTCGTAATTTCTTATCTTACAGTTATGTTCTGTATAAATTCTGTGAACTTCTGGAAATGGATGAATATTTAGCATGCTTTCCTCTTTTGAAAAACCGTGATAAACTCTATATGCAAGATAAAACATGGAAGTTAATCTGTCAGGATCAGGGATGGCATTACATTCGGACGAGTGGTTAGAATCACAAGTTAGAGTCCAAACTGTTTTGCAATTAATTCGGCTTTATTTTTTTCTTGTATACTTGCAATAGCTGGTATTGTATGCGTATCTAATGTAATAAATGGTTTATTACATTCGGGATGCCTTTCTTTATACGCTTTTAATGCTTGATTATATTCTTTCACATCACGTTCATATTTTTCAAGTTCAAGTACTTTTTGTTCTAATGACTTATTTACAATATACGCATTAGGATCATATGCATGAACTGCTGCATAAGAAGGATTTATATTTCCCATCTAAACCTACTGTACTATAGTTTATAAATGAGCGAGCTCAATATTATAGTTAATCCAGAATCGGAGAATGTACCTGTAAATCTGCCAAGAAATAGTTCATTGCCTCCAAAAGAACCAGTGATGCCTTTATCTCTTAAGGAACCTATTCCTCCAAATCTGCTAAGAAATAGTTCATTACCTCCAGAAGAACCAGTGATGCCTTTATCTCTTAAGGAACCTATTTCTTCAAATCTTCCTCCATCTTTATTTACATATAAAACAATGGATACAATATTAACTGGAAATTACAGTAAGAATGAATGCAATGATTCTATGATTTGTGATATTATTGCAATGTATTTAAAAGGTCAGAAAATTCTCTATATTGAGGCAAAAACATTATGCGAGCAACGTCTTAGTTATTTAATGCTTCCTACTATCTGTATTACTGCAATATGTTCTGTTATTAGTATTGCATTGAAAGAATATCAATATGGAGCACTCATTGTAAGTTCATTAAATGCCCTTAATTTTTTCTTTCTTAATTTGATTAATTATTTAAAACTAGATGCAAAGGCAGAAGCACATCGTGTATCTGCGTATAAATTTGATAGAATTCAATCTAAGTTAGAATTTAATTCAGGTAAGATTTTATTTATTAAGGGAGCATCAAAAGAATTGGAAAATCTAATTAATGAAACACAGAATGATGTTCGTGAAATCAAAGAGACAAATCAATTTGTTTTACCTGAAGATATTCGTCATAACTATCCGCGATTAAATACGATTAATGTTTTTTCAGAAGTAAAGAAAATACAGTTTGAAGAAATTATGCTTGTAAATCAATTAAAAGATATTATGAATCAAATCATGAATGTACAGCTACAAATGCAAACAAAACAGAGTATTATATTAAAAGATATGCTACACAAATTAGAACAGGAACGTCAGTATATAACAGAAATGTATATTACTATTAATAATAAATATCTTGATATTGATAATCAGTTTGAAAAAGAAATGGAAATACAACGAGATAGAATGATTAATCGCTGGCAACTCTGTTCATTTTTGAAGAGCTAAATAGGTGAATTACAAGATCAACTTGCATGTATTTTCATATCAAGATATATATGAAAACCATTGTATTGGAATTGAAAATTGTAAAATGCGGAATCCTCTGAAAAGCCCGAAATTTAAGAAATGAGGCAGGAGGGGTACTATGATTAGTTTTTAGAATGTTACATTCTGAAAAATAATCATTTACAAATGGGTGAATTTAAATGTAGAATTTACATGGGGAATCCAACGATTTTGAAGCCCAAACCGAGACCTGCCCCCTGTCTGCTAGTAACACCCATGCTGGGGCTGACGGCATCCAGGACAGCGAATACGACAGCGGCGAGGACGGCGAGGGTAGCTACCTCATCAAAGGGGAGAGCACGCTTGGGAATAAAGATAGCGGCGGCGGCAATAACGAGACCCTCAATCAAATATTTAATAACGCGGTTAACAATTTCAGCGAATCCGTAGCCCATCATTTCTATATTTGATCCTAAGAAAATAACTCATTTGAATCCCTAAATCAGTTTAAAGCATACCAAACAAAATGCTGTAGAAGATGGCACAATCATCAAACGTAGTAGAAGACTTTTTGGATGAAGACACGGAGATCCCTGGCCAGAAATACGTGTTATTGAGTTTTCTTAGTCCGGAGAAAGTGCTGGATAAAAAAGAAGTATTTTTCTTCAAGAAGTTTGTAGAATCGTATGAAGTTGATTGGAAGGTTAAGAATTTGGAGAAATTTCTAATTGATACTGTAAAACATGTAAATGATGAACTGGATGAAAAAGCAAGTGTGCTAGAGAAAGCTGATCAACTTGATGCGGCTGCCATTTGCCGTAAAAATCGTTTATCGGTTCAGTCAATTCTAACGAATTATACAGAATTTGTTAAATCTAATCAGGATTCTATTACAAAGACGACCATTTCAGAGGCATATGATGAATTTATGTTTAAACATAAATTGAAGTTGGAAGAAGAATTTTATGAATTGAATGAGTTTCGTACTTCCATGCGTGGTGTAAAGATTCGGGGTGTATATGGCAATACGAAAGAAGCAGAGTTGAAAGCAAAGAAACTTCAGACGAAAGATAAGTATCATAATATTTTTATGGGTGAGGTTGGTAAATGGACGCCGTGGGATCCAAGCCCGAATGAGGTCAAAGATCAGGAGTATAACAATGATCAGTTGAATACACTGATGAAGAAGTACAAGGAAAATGAGGATTCTCGTGAGAAGTTCTTTGAGGAGCGGACCAAAGGTGCTAAACCTACTGCACCAGGATCAGCCTTGACTGCATCGGCTGCATTTGGCGATATGTTTAGTTCACAGGGTGATTTGGCACTTCAGCGTAAATCTACGATTGAAAAGGTTGACTCAAAAGAGTAAATATACAGTATAGTAGATGCTTGGATTTTATATAGTAAAAATATTATCTATTTTTTTTGTATCTCTTTTATATTTTATATTTGGAACAGGATTATCTGTCTTTTTAGAGAAAATTATATCTAAAGAAGATCCTAAAAAGAAATCATTTCTTATGTTGGTCTTAGAAATTGGATGTATTTTTGGAATCATTGCAGTATTATTTTATTTTATGAGAATCGGTATTAAACAGGTACCATTCTTTTTGGATGGTATGTATGGTTTTAAATATTCTATATTAAAAGAATTATCAGGTGGTATTATTATTACATATATATTATTTACAACTCAAACACAACTTAAGCAAAAACTTGAAGAATTAAATCGGCGTATACATTTATATATATAGCCATTATGTACATTATATATTTGGACATTTAAGAACTCGTTAAATATCCAAAGATAGACTACATTGGCAAAAGGTGTAAAATATTACATTTATTATAGATGTATGCTAAAAAGAATGCAACACGTAAAAGAGTCAAAAAAATATATAAGGGATTAAATGGATATGGCCTTGAATCATCCTATGATCCCAAATATGCAACAACATATGGTGAAATTACATTAAAAGGAATAGAACGATTGATTGAGATTTATCAAAAAGAAGATATCAATTCTCCGAAAGAACCAAAGGTATTTTATGATTTAGGATCGGGTATTGGAAAGATGGTGGTATTAATAACAGAATTAATACCAAATATAAAATCAAAAGGGATTGAATTAGTAAAAGAACGACATGATAAAGCAATGAAAATATATCATGCCCTAAAAAAGTCTGTACAATCGCGTATTGAATTTATATGTGGATCAATGTTTGATTATTCTATAAAAGATGCTTCTTGGGTATTTATATCTAATCTGTGTTTTTCAGATCAATTGAATAAACAACTTGCTAAAAAAATAGAACAGGAAGTGAAAAAAGATACACTTATTGCATGTTCTGTTGAATTACCGTTTCATAGTGCATTTCATAGGAAAGAATATCATATTCCTATGACATGGGAAAGATCATCCAGTATTTATGTATATAGAAAATTATAATGTTATCTGTTTAAGAAAAGTATCCTACATCAGGAGCACCTCCAACATAGCTCTTTACGCATTGTTGCGTAGCTCCATCACAGAATGTCCCTTCATCACATGGCTTACCACTTCCATTCGGCGATCGGCATATGTAATCTGTATTGGAGTCAGGGCGATATGAATCATTGCCTGCAGGTACGTTTACATTTTGAACCATATTCTGAAATCCTGATACATAATGCGGTTCCATTTTATCAATATAACGCACAACCATCGGTAAAACAACAATGGCCACTACTAAAAAAAGAAGCATTGCTCCAAGTCCCATTGCCTTTGAGTTATTCATTTTCTAGCAAATACAGAGGTTTTTATTAATGACCAAATCTAATAACGATCTGGAGTAATGGGTAGATCAGAAAAATAAGGAAGAACAGGGGCAACATCTGATTTACAATACCCATTCATACACCGTAGTCCATCAGCGCATCGCGGTAAATCTACACCACACCGACCTGCATCCACAAATCCTTCCATCTTTTTTACGCATGTAACATATAAAATAATAATGATAAGTACGATTACAATGAGTTGTTTTAAACGCATTCTAGTAGTATTTTATATTTAATTATGAATCACTGGAAATCCATATGCTAACCATCCTGCAACAGGTACACCTTTAACAGGTGAAATACCATATCCATATTTAATTGCAGTTACATTATACCCTGCTAGTTTTAATAATGTTAGAATCTGACTACTTGTATGTCCAACATAACATATTAAAAATATGTGTTTATTTTTTGGTATTTTTTTAAGATTTTTTTCATCAAATATATCTAGCCAAAATATATTCTTCGCACCTTTAATATGCATTGAATGAAATGATTTTTTATCACGTAAATCAATCAACATATATTCTTTTTTCATATAATATTCATTATAAAAATCAAGAGGTGTTATATAATTCCAGTCGTCTTTTGTTGAATGAAGATATTGTCGCAGAATTGTATTCATCTATCACTTAATTATGAAAATAAACTATATATCATCTAATATTTCTTCTGAACATTAATGGCAGGACCACGTAGTTTAGTATTTGCCCTCGGGTCAAAATTGTTAACCTCGTCTTCTTCCTTAATACGTGAGATCATCTCAGATTGACGCCATAACTCAGGAGCACCCATCTTAAATTCTCCGTGAACTTCTGCTTTGTACCAATAAATCGTATCTTCTAGTTTGTTACTCTGTGTATTGTTATTAATAACAAGACATTCATAATTCTGCGTACATTGATCCATCATTTGACAGAAAAACTCAAAGGATGGAAAAGCAGATCCATAATTTTCAAAGAGACGACGACGATTGTTCAGATAAGGTTCTCTCAGAATAAAGACATAATCAATATTGGTACGAAGAGCAGGTTGAATACCGAGAGGAAACTGCATCGTAATAATAAAAAATACTTTGAGCCAGCGACCGTTCATAAATAAATAGCGAATATTCTTATCATGAGTCCATGAATCATCGTACATACAATCGTCCAGAATAAGGAAAGCGCGAGGATCAATATTGGATTTCATTCCACGACCTTCATCTTGTTGGATACGAGCCATGACCAATTTCTGTCGTTTTACGAAATTGGATAAAATAATAGCACTGTATTCGCCATGAATAAACATGGGTGGTACAATCTTTTTAAAGAATCCGTTTGACTCTTCTGTCCCTGAAATAACACATCCTAGCGGCAATTCTTGATGATGAAAGAGTAGATCACGCACCAGAGTGGATTTACCAGTACGACGGCGGCCAATAAAAACAGCAACTGCGTCTTGTGGAATTGATTTCATTACAAACTTCCGGAGATTTACATTTACACCACCCTGTGCCATTCTATTACAGAATATATTTCATATGCGTACTCTTTTCAACACATAACTCTATGAATGAAGAAGATGCTATCTATTGTAAAGTCTATTAAGAAAGAAGCATGCAGAGAATGTACGATTTCTGAAAATGATAGATTATCTTTTCATACATTGGATAATATTCAACGCTATAACCCTATGTTGGAATTCTTTCCTCATCCTGAAGAAATTCAATCTAAATTAAATCTAGAACTTCCATCTACTTACCAAATTAGCGAATGGCACAATGAACATAAGCCCAATTTCTGGAAAGCAACACGAATCAATCACATTACGAAAGAACAAGAGCCATGTGAAGTCTATACGAAAATTATTCATTTATTAAATCCAATGGATGTACTTCGTAAAAAGTATACAACACCGATTCATCCATTTCTTCCACAACCCACTGATCAATGGAAAGAGATTATTCAAAAAGTACATAGTCAGAATAACCAAGCATACATTGATTACTTACTTAATTATACGTTGAGTCGTTTTCGTGAAATGGATTTGACACCACATTGTGTTTTATTTTATGGTTCATTTACAGGAGTTAGTAAGAAATATAAATTTAATATTTCAAATGAATATGATACCTATCGTAACTGCAGATGGTTTTGGGATGGAATAGCAGAAAAACGTGCAAAGATTGTTGTAAATGATGACATGCCTGAAGAACTGTATAATGAGATTATTACACCTCCATTTGAAAATGATGAAGAATTACATCCATTGGATCTGGAATCCGATTCTGTATCTGTTCATTCGGCAACCTCTTTTTCATTTGATGATATTAAACAAGATGCAAATGATGCAAATGATGTAACTGATGTAACTGATGTATTAGAATCTGATCCTCCTGATGTATCACTAGAAGCTCTTACATTAGATGAATTATCTGAAACATCACTTGATTCGGATGAAGAAGATGAAGAGGAAGATGAAGAGGATGATGAAGAGGATGAAGAGGATGATGAAGATGAAGAAGATGAAGAAGATGAAGAAGATGTTTCTATTGAAATTGGATTAGAATTATCCAATATTCCTGTTATTACAATTGCACAGGAAGCACAAGAAGGTATTTTAGATACTCTTATTGATGAAGATGAAATTGATGGACATGCACATGGGTCAGCAGCATGGGAAGAGCGATGGGTTGCATGGTTATTTCAAATTATTTCTGCTCTAACATTTCTTCAAAGTACTCTTCATTTTACTCACAATGATTTACATTCTAATAATATTTTATGGCGATCTACTGACAAACCCTATCTATTTTATAAAACAAAAGAGGGTGATCTATGGAGAGTTCCAACCTATGGAAAAATCTTTAGTATTATTGATTTTGGACGATCCATTTTTCGTCTAGGAAAGAAAGAATTTATTTCAGATGATCATTGGCCTGATCAGGATGCAAGTGATCAGTATAATTTTGGCCCATTTTATGATGCTACTCAACCAAAAGTAAAACCCAATATGTCATTTGATTTATGTCGTTTATCTATTAGTTTAATTGATGGATTATTTGAAGATGTACCTCCTAAGAAAAAAGGAAAGAAGATTATGAGTCAAGAAGGATCCTGGAAAGTATATGAAACAAAATCAGAATTATATAACTTACTATGGGGATGGACAGTGGATGATGCAGGGCGAACAATTTATGAAAATGAAGATGGTAATGAAAAATATGATGGATTTGATTTATATATTCATATTGCACATGATGTTCATAATGCAGTTCCACGTGATCAATTATATAAACCTATGTTTGACCTATTTCGCTATAGATCGGATGTGGATGAAAAAGTATATTCATTGGGAATTTAGATACACGATTTAGATACAAGATTTAGATACAAGATTTATTACATATTATTTATGATATTATATCATAAATAATAAATTGATACATTGATACATTGATACATTTAATTTGTATTGCATCCCGTATTAGGCAATAAAGCACACGGGCATCCATTATCTGCTGCAATAATACCATTTGATTTTCGGTAATAAACCATCTGTCCAGATTTAATATCATTTATAATGGATTGATCAAGAATACCAAGAGGTCTTGTATATGTTACATTAGGATTTGTATTATTTGCAACAGCATTAATATAGGCACCAGATTCTACTTTTTGTTTACGACGTTGCGTTAACAAGGATGAATCATAAATGGTCGTAGACATATCTAGTATTATCTTCCAATTAATCGTGGTGGTCCAATTTGCAAATCAAAATCATTAGATTCAGATGAAAATGCAGGCAATGAAGGCAATGAAGGTAATTCAAATGTAGGAAATAAGTCGGGCATCAGTACACCTGCAAATGCAACAAAAATGGATCCACTGATAAAGTCTTGTAAAAATTGAATATTTCTGTATTCTTTATTTTTATATTTTGATCCAAGAAAGCTTAATGCAATAAATAGACTGCCTCCAACAAATATCCACGGAAACCATGCAGGTATCATTTATTCAATTCATGTGAGAAAATAATAACAGGTGTGACCGCAGTTCTAAGCTTTGCTTAGCAAAGCGACTAAAAGCTTTTAGTCGCTTTACTAAAAGTTTTACTAAAAGCAATTAAAGCACTTCATAGTCATCCATTTCAAGAATTTCAGAATCATCATCTAGTTGATCAAAATCATTGTTATTTAATGCAGATCCAACTGTATCAAGTATTTCAAGATCCGGAGACTTATCTTCTTCAACCATATTAGATTCATCTGGATCTTCACTGCTGAAGATTGTATTATATTTTGCAAATGATACAGAAGGTTTTTCATCTAAATTAATAACTTGAGGTGATTCCGATACTTCATTTAATTCAACCAATGGCAAATCAGAAGTTCCATCTTGCAATTCAGATTGAATTGCTTGTAAATCTGATTTAGCAGAATCCAGTGCATTCTTAACAGTTGATAATATTGATTTTGGTTGAGACTCTAATGGCACTAATGGTGCTGACGGTGCTAATGATTGAGAATCAGATTCAGCTTGAGGTTTAACTGCAATATCTTCATCATCGCTATCCTCTTTATCGGTCTCTTTTGTCTCTTTTGTCTCTTCCTGATTTACTAAATTCTTTAAAATAGATTTTACAGGAACCAAACTGCGTATAGCCTGCAATATACCTTCTCCAATAATTCCTTCAATCAATTTATAATTCTGTTGACGATCTATTCCAGAAATATCTTCACGGAATAAATATGTAGAGCTCCACAGCAATTTTGAGATTTCACATAGAACCTTAAATAAAAAATGCTCCACCTTTGGAATTGTAATCTCAACCTTTTTATTATTTGCAGATAAGCGAATCGCAGTAAGCACTTTTGTATGTGCAATAAATACTGCAGTCAGTAAATCCTCCAAATAATCACAACCTGTATTTCCATGAATTGTATTGATTTCATTATGAACTTTTTCCATATTCCAATCATGAATTTCATTTAACATAGTTTGAAATTGCCATAGTACCTTTTTGGGTTCAGATCCCTGTTTTGCTTTTCCCAACAGATCTACAAAGAATTGAAAATAGGCAGGAATAAGAAAAATACATAATTGTTTTGTATATTCTGTACGTGTATCGGAATATACAGAAGTAATGGAATCCATATTCATTCTTCTTGTTTCACGGTTGTTGCCTCAGCAATATATAACGCACTTGATAAAAATGCCCAAGATGATCCTGAATGTTCAATGCATTTGCCGTAGTCTTTTAAGATTGCTTCATTTGTTAAAAGAGATTTAATTAAAATTTCAGGATGATATCCATTTTTTATATACGTAATAACACGATCAAGTGATAGACTAGTAAGTTCTGAATGTTCTTTTATAGAATGTTCTAATGTTCTTTGCCATATCTTAGGAAATTGCAATTGAAGCGTAATACATTGTTTTGCACGACGATATGATAAATCATTGTATTTTAAATATTCTATAATTTCATCCACATTTATATTACTAAATGTTGTAAGATATGATTCTAATTCGGCTAATGTCGGCTGATTAATCCGTTTAATTCTACAACGAGAACGAATTGGCTCTTGCAAACGGCACGCATCACGACACTCTAAAATAAATAATACATCTGATGCATGTGTTTCTAGTATACGACGTAAAAACGCTTGTGCTTCAGGCGTTAAATCATCAGCACCTTCTAACCATAAAATGGCAGGTTCTGTACGTCGTGCCCAAATATGAAGTTTTTGTCTACCATCACGTAATGTCCGATCTTTACGACATGGACAAATAAACAGTTGTTTCCCCATTTTTTCTGCATATTTCTGTATCCAGTAACTTTTTCCACAACCAGGTGGCCCCGTTAAAATAATAGGAACTTTATCAATGGACATTTCTGTCCCTTAGTTTAAACATAGTGTATATATGTTTATATTCTTACGCATTCATTTACTACCTTTATACATTAAATATTCTCTGTAATATTGCAATCCATAATTAATATTGTTATGTGAAAGAATTTCAATCAAATCATTATATGCATTAATGCCTTTGATTTCTTCAGTCGGTATAAACAAATCATTCATTACTTTAATAAATGGTGTAATATCTACGAAAATTGTAATTGAATATCGCAGCGATTTAACAGAGGAATGAAGATACTCTATGGAATAGATTTCAATAGGACTATGTCCAATCTGAGATTTTAAAATATCATGCCATCCAGGCACTTCTTCTTTCAATTCTCGGTAGAGCGTATCATATGGTTTCTCATTGCATTTTATTCCACCTCCCAAATCACCAATCACATCTCCTTCATTACCTTTATGTTGCCAATGTATATTACATAATATATGATATACATCGTCATCTACTTTACATCGTGGAATAACTCCAATACGCCCACCATATCCTGCTGGAATTGCCTTGAGATCTGCCAAAGTAAGTATTTTTCCAATAATATGTTTGCCATTCTTATGATATGAAAATTGTTCCACCCCACCCTTTACAAATTGCGTCATGGCTCTAGTCTATATACTGTTTACACATTGATTCAATTTTCTTTTTTGGTATAGCATGATCGTGTACAATCCCTACAACAAGATTAGAATAAATCATATATTTATGTATGATTCTATTTACCTGTTGATATGTAATTGGTGCAATATGTTTTGTATATACATCATTAAATGCTACTGTATCTTTTTTTAAGACAGTAGCAACACCATTATATTTTGCAAGAGTATCTACAGATTGTAAATCTATTAAAGATGCACCTTTACAGTTTCCTTTAGCTACTTCAACTTCTTTTGCAGTTACACCATTTTCTTTAAGATCTTTTATTATATCTAATAATATCTGTAATACACCATCACGTTGTCCATCCTCCATTAATTTTTTAGGATCTGTTTGAATATTAAAATTAAAGTATCCAGTATGTTCATGATATAATGTATTCGCAGAAGAACGATATGTTAATCCATGTTTTGTACGAAATGCTGTAAATAATCGTCCACTAAATCCATTCATAATGTGTTTGAGAACTTTAATTACATACATATCATCTGAATAATAATTGCATGTACGAAATCCAACATGTAAAATAATCGCAGACAATCCTTTTTTTCTGTGATATATGAAATGATCTGTAATGGATTGTAATGTACGTATTGGGTACAGATATTGTTTTGCAGGGGATAATGATGCTGTCTTCATAAAATGGGATTTTTTAAGAAATGCAATTATTTTTTGAAATGGTACATTGGATACAATACTACATACCATATTTGCAGGATGATAAAACCATTTATACCATTGATAAATATCTTCATAACGCAAATAAGTAGCGCTTGGATGATAATCAATAATATCTATTGGATTTTCATAGGAACTACCTTTAAAATAAAGAGTATCTAATGCTTTTTCTAACATATATTTATCATTATCTTTTGTGCGAATATTTTCTTCTACTACTACATGCTGTTCTTTATCAAATTCTTTCCGTGAAAAAGAAGAATTCATAAGCATGTCGGATAATAATGTTGTACAATGTTCTATATGAGTATCGTCGCATGTAAGTGTATATGTTGTATAACGTTTCTCAGTATATGCATTAAAATATGCACCGATCTTATTATATTCCATTAACAGATTTCGTGGTTTACTGTGATCTTTTGTACCTTTAAAACACATATGCTCTACAAGATGTGATGCACCACGTATAGGATCTATTTCAAATGCAGATCCAACACTACAGAATACATGAATACAAGTTAATGGAATAGTCTGTTCTGATTTCTGATAGACTACTTGGAATCCATTCTCAAATGTATGGCGCTTAATCATTACTTATGGTATAGATAAAAATAGATACTTCTATGCTTCTATGCTTGTACTGATAAATACTGACGGTAATCCCTAATCGCCGCCTCATCTAATTCTGCATTTTTACGTAAACTCTGCATTAACGGATTATTATCTACTGCTTCAACAGATTGATATGTATTACGCTCACGGCTTACATCCATCTTCAATGGAACACGATATTCCACGCGTCCAATATCTCCTACACCAGGAGTAATATCCAGAGAACGATTAATAGCAAGAGGACGATCATTGATAATGTCTGCATCCAATTTATTAGATTTCTGAACACCAGGATTACCATTAAATGTAGCAGAACCACCTGATCCAGCAATGGGTTTACGTCCACGAGCAATCATTTCCTTATTTGGATTACTACGCATATTCTGTGCAAATGTAGTATCCATAGCATCACTCCAAGCACCATTTCCACCAGGACCCGTCCAAGAAAGTCCATTAGAAAGCTGTGATTTCTGTGTATTACGTGCAATATCATCAGGATCATATACCTTTAACCGATTGGTAGCAGATGCACCATCTCCACCTGCAATACCAGGGCGATCCAGATAAATGGTGGATTCTTTCACTGTCGTACGTGCAATATCAGATGGATCCCACACAGTAATCGCAGGAGCACGATCGCCATATTTGATAGGAGTACCTGTCATACGAATATTTCCAATGGTTTCTCCACGACGAGTAGGACGGGCATCATCTGTAAAATGTGCAGTGACAAGCTGATTATCTGCAGGAGCAGTATTAAGAGCCATGACACGTTCACTTGTCTCATTGCGTTCATTGGGACGAATCTCAATAGATGATTTACCATAATCTGCCTCCATTCCACCCATATCTTTTGTATAATAGCTTGTCATATCTGCGTTACGATATCCTGCTCCACCATATTGTTGTGAAGTCGGCATACGATATGAACCCGTTACATATCCTTCACCAAAATCCTGTGATGAGGCAATACCGCCATATTCAACTGATGTTTCAGGACGTGTCGTATGAGGTAGAACCTGAGTAGATCGTACAGTTTCTTTAATAAGATCACCCGTTGTAACAAAGTTACGCTCACCAGATTCATTGAGAAAGAAGGTATCGGGTTTATACTTACGCACTTCACCTGCATCTTTGGAATTTGTTCCAATAAAATGTCCACCAGGAATCATAGGTTGATCATACGTTTCCTTAGGATTGGATAATACACGCAGATCATTTGTATCTTTGGGACGCATAATTTCATTAATTTCAAGTTGTTGAAATCCACCCTTACCTGCAAATCCAAATTTTTCACCTAGACCTGCGCCCACTTTAGTGGGTTCAAAAGGAAGTTCGCCTCTGCGTGCAGTGGGTGCATTAATACGTGATTGAATAAAATCCGTATTATCTTCCATGCCAAATGGATTTCCAAATGGAGCACGAGATGTTTCAAACATATTTTCCACTTCACGTTTCTTTATTTGTGTACTACCTGATCCATTAAATGCATCTAATACTCCTGTATTTGCATGAGCTGACATATTTTGTTTAACGCGTCCACCATAGAACGGTTGCATATTATTATGCTTGTATTCGCCTGAAGGAATACGTTGTCCTGACAATGGACTAATTACGTATTCACTATTGATATAAGAAGATGACGCTTCTGTGTTATCTGAACGATATTCTACCATAGGTACATTAGAATCAATGGGACTTTGTGCGGGTCTATTGCCGGAATTGGAATTTCTAGGAGCATATGGTGGTTTATTTGTGGCATAACCAAAAGCAGTACCGTAAGGACCAGTACTAGGTTCAGATGGATATGTCTGACCATTGGGTGTTTGATACATCATATCTAAATCAGGTCCAAATCCAACTGCAGATGCTCCTTTGGGAGCTACTGTCAATGGATCTGAATTGAGTCCACGTGCAGCAGGCATAAATCCTTCATTTGTTTTAAAGAGAGGATAAGAATGATCATAAGGAGGATCTCTACTCATAGGAACATCTGGTTGTATATCTTGATTTTTTGGAGTTTTTCTTTGACTTACTCTTGATATGATATATCCTAATCCGAGGAGACCTGATAGAGCGACAACTTCCATACTATAGATTTCAACCTTTAATTTTTTGAGATATTCACCTAAAGATATTTTCATATCTTATATAAGCCATATGTCCATTCATATTACATTAGATGACATTACACCATGTCTTATTCAAAATACAGTCGTAACTACACTTACTAATTATGGATATCTCATGTATACATTAAATATGCTTAAAAGTTTAAAACCATTTGGACTGGATAAGAATGTATTTATTATTGCATTGGATCAAAAATCACATACAATTCTTAAAGACATGGGATATAATACAATTTGTTGTAAAGAAGAATCACTTAGTGGATTTTTTCCATGGAATTCAAAAGGATATGATAAAGTATGTTATTATAAAGTAGAACTCATTTATCATATATTATCTCTTGGAAAGAATATACTACTTATAGATGGGGATATTGTATTTAATCATAATCCTATCTATCATATCAATTTATGGGAAAATGCTCCAGAAGATGTATGGATACAGAATGATGGTACTTCAGATGAAGATCTAACTAATATGTGTACAGGGTATATGTTTATTCGGTCTAGTAGTAAATTAATTCAACTGTATGATTGTATTTCGCCAGAGGGTATTGAAAAATATAAGAAATGTGCATTTGACAATAATGATCAAACCTATTTTAATATATATGTTAAACCTGAATGTAGCGTAAAAGCACTTCCACTTGCATTGTATCCAAATGGAAATATTTTTTATTATATGCCTGAACTAAAAGAGCACGCAGTTCTTATTCATTTTAATTGGGCAAAAGGTCATGAAAAAATGGCAAAAATGAAAGAGCATAAATTATGGTTATTGACACCTGAAGAGGAATTCTAAACCATATGTCTCTCATGACCAAGTTCAGAAACAGAGGGTTGATCACGGGCTTGAAAGCATGTTTTTTCACGATGCGTATTGTATTTTTCTTTATCCAGATTGCGTGAAGGAATAAAAAAATCAAATGGTGTCTCAAATGTTTCTTGGGGATTATGGAAAAGTGGTTGCCAGCGATTCCAACCAGTGGCACGAAGCGTACAAGGAGGATCTACAAGACGGGCAAATGTAAGTGGAATATTTTCATCTTGTGCATGTGCTAAATTAGTCTGATTACATTCATTTTGATCAGGATTGTACTGCATTGCATCACAACGAATTTTTGTACCGAGACGAGAAATACCTTTCAGATCGGACTCAACATCTGTCTTCCATTTTCCTTGAGGCCATGATGCACCACTTGCTTGAATACGAGTAGTAGCATTAACAGGAAATGTTGTCGGACAGTTTGTAGCAGGTGCATTTAAATAATAACGTGATGCGTATGATGTAATTCGCATATCGTCCACTTGATGAAAAGGATCATTGCGGGGTCGGGTTAGGGCCTGTTGAGTTGTATAGCATGCGTCCATTCTTCTATGACTTTTTAGGAAAAAGTCTGGCAAAAATAGACTTCTATAAAAAGTTCATTATTTTTTGCCGAACTTTTTCCTAAAAAGTTCAAAAAAGTTCAGTATTTTTCAGGTTTCATACAAACTTCATTCACCATTTCAAGAGGAGCAACTACTGCAGGATATGCAATCATTTGATAAACAGGTAGGTGATCTTTTTGTATATTGATTTTTTGTTGAGTTTTTACATTATTACGAACAATTTCTTTATCACCTCGTTGAGGTGGCTGATATTGTCTCCATGGAGCAAATGTATTTGGGATATTAATTCTTCGTAAATCTGATTCTAAATCAACCATATTACCTTTAATAATCGTAACATCATTTCCGCCTACCATACCAAGCATATGACGCCGAGGTGTAGGATGAGTAAACTGAGATGTAAGATAATTATAATGCTGAGGATCTTCTTTCTTTTCCCAATGAGTTTCTAACAATGGTCCGTATGCATCCGTAATATTACTTAAATAGATAGACATTTCTAATTGAACACTTATAAAAAAGTGAATAAGGAATCATACAAAATAATTTCATCAAAAAAATAAAATTGAATTACTTTTTTATATTAAAATAGTCAGTTAAAATGCCGCATATTATTATTTCGCTGGATGGAAACATTGGTGCAGGCAAGTCCACGTTACTTGCAGAGATTCGTAAACAGCTTCCTGAGATCAATATTGTAGATGAGCCAGTGGATCAATGGACGTATTTGTTGGATGAAAATGAAAAAAACATATTGGAACTCTTCTATGAAGATAAAAAACGTTGGGCATATACATTTCAAACGTGTGCTCTTTTGACACGCCAAAAAAACATGCAACAAATGATTAAACATCTCAGTGATACAGGTAAAACTAATCAAATTATTTTGACAGAACGATCTATTCTCACAGATCGTCATATCTTTGCAGAGATGTTGCATGAGACGGGTATGTTAACTGAAATTGAATGGAATCTTTACAATAATTTATTTGAAGTGATTTCACAGAGTTATCAAGTACATAGTGTTATTTATCTATCTACTTCATGCAAAACATCCAAAGAACGAATTGCTGTACGTGGTCGTCCTGAAGAGGAAGAGATTTCTATGAATTATTTGAATGATCTTCATAAACAACATGAAAAATGGCTTGGTAGTCTGAGCCTTCCTGTTCTTACTTTATCTACTGAACCTGACAGCTCACTAGATAATAATATTCAGGATATTAAATACTTTGTTGAAGAATTGAAACAGATTTATTTGTAATGCTTTAAAGAATTATCTGCATTACCATGATGCACTGTTTGTATATTCTTAAAAAAAGAATTATAAACCTGCATCATTAAAATGATGCACTGTGACGAACAGGCTGATTATATCGTCGTGTAAATGATTTAATATTTGTTGCACGTCTATTTTTCATTAATTTATTAAATTTAGTCAGATGTTTTTTGTATTTTGCATTATTAAGCGGTGCTTTTGCGGCTTTTTTAGCATTTGCTTGACGTTTCTTTTCAGCACGGTTTTGATTGCGTTGCTGTTTCTGTGTAGCACGGGCAACTTTTGCAGCATTGGATTGCTGCTTTTTAGCTAGACGCTCTTGATTGCGTTGCTGTTTCAGTGTAGCTTGTGTGGCTTTTTTGGCATTAGAATTACGTTTTTTAGCTGCTTTATCTTGATTACGTTGTTGTTTATCTGACATTTGTTGCACTTTTTTAGCATTGGATTGCTGTTTCTTATGAGCACGTTCTTGATTGCGTTGCTGTTTCAGTGTAGCTTGTGCGGCTTTTTTGGCATTGGAGTTGCGTTGTTTAGCAGTCTTAGATGCTACTTTTTGTTCTTTTTCACGAGCCAACCGAGCTTTCTTATCAGCTACTTCTGAATTGCGTTGTTGTTTCTTTAGAGCCCGTTGAGCTGCAGTAGTATTTTTAGCAGCTTTTTGAGTGGCACGTTCTTGATTACGTTGCTGTTTTAATGCAGTACGTTTAGCTGCATCTGCATTTTTAGTTTGCTTCTGTGTTGCATTTCTAGCTGCTTTTTCTGTCTTTTCACGTGCACGTTTTTCAGCACGTTCTTGTCTTTCCTGGTCTTTTTGTGCTTTTTCCGTATTACGTTGTTGTTTTTCAAGAGCACGTTCTTGATTACGTTGTTGTTTGTCAGCGGCTTTGCGTTGTTTTTCTGCCTCTTTTTGTTGTGTAGCAGTTAATGCAACGGGACTATGTTTATGTTCATCTACAAGTACTCTTCCAACAGAAGCGCGATTTTGTGACATTCTATTTTAGGATCATAATATATGTGAACGTATTGGGAAAATTAATAATTAGCCTAATATGTTTTTAACATGTTCTTTTTGCCAGACTTTTTAACAAGTTCTTAACAAGTTCTTAACAACTTTTTGTCGCACTTTTTAACAAGTTCCTAAAAAGCCTTTAGCAGTTCACATCTCGTAAGTAAGACCGAGAAGGAACTCCTCCATGAACCCATCCAGCCGCAGCCACTTCGGGGATAAGATTTTTCGGGTTCTGAACATTATTCTTAAGAATCGGAATCAGCGGAGTATATTGTTGAGGAAAGAATTGTTCCGTAACTGTACCACATTCTTTGCCCATACGAATTTGTTCTGAATGCAATAATAAACTTTCTACATCACGAGACGGATTTCCACCTGCCATATACGGAACGGACAAAAATGGACGCGATTGAGGGCGTGTTTGACAACGATTATTCTTAAAACTGATCTGATTACGCAATACGGAGTCAGCATCAATTGCTGAATTATTAAATCCATAACCCTCACGAGGATAAATTAATAATTGATTTACAGCTACTGGGTTAACGCCGGTAGCTTTGGGTACTAAATTAGTTGTCATATAACGTCCAGGACCAACAGACTGTGAATAAAATGATTGAATGCCACAGAGGTCATCTCGTGAATGAGTGAGTCTATTAATCTCCATTGATATCTGAAGATATGTGGTATAAAATATTATAAAATAATACAATAAAAGAGATGAATAAATTACTTAAAAAACTATGTAGCTGCATTAAACAGGTGCAAAAGACAATTAAACTGAGACCCAGTCTTAAACAAATAAAAAAAGCAAAAGAGAGTGCTGCTATTGGAATCTGTGTTAAATCTGTTCTTCAGACTCGTGGCCGAACCCTGAAAAAGTTTAGCTGTAAAAAGAAAATACTCCAAACAAAATTATTGTAAATATAAATAATACTACCAATTAGATTTAATGCCTATTCCATCCAAGTCTTGCCCTATTTGTAATGAATTAATGCTTTTGTCCGAACGATATCCTAACTCTGTTTGTATGAAGCATTATGGAGAATGTCTGGATAAAGATGGAAATAAGGTTACATATGAAAGTTCAAGTATTGGTGAAGGATTTGCAAGTTATCATACCATTGATAATACAATTGTAAAAAAAGATGATGGAATCTGTTTTGTTCGTAGTCATAAATGTACAGTTGGAGAAGCTCGTCTAGGTGGAATTGTTATTCAATTAGTAGATTAATTTTATGTATTATATTCTAATATATATAAATAATAGGATATAATAGAATAGAAAAGAACTCTATGAACTTTGAGAAAGCCACGGTATTAATCCACCATCTGTTCCAGATAAACACGCTTCGCGTCCACCCTCTTTACATGTCTTACCAGGAATTTTATATAACCAATTGGCAAATGAACCCTGATCATTAGGAACTGTAGTAGAAGGCTGAGTTACAAACTGACGCTGATTCTGATTCTTTCCAAATACATCTGTTGGGTCAGAATACCAATGAACACGAAAGTAATCATCTAATGTCTGTTTTACAGTTGGATTGCCAACAGGAGCTGCTTCAGGACGATCAGGATTATATTTATATTCATCTAAGAGAATATTCATAAACAGATTTTTAGAAGTAGGAGGTGTATAATCTGGAAGAGATGGACCTGCATAAGGATGTGCATCAATTTCTACTAGACCGAATGCTTCTGTATTAGACGGTTGAACAGAAGAAGCAACAGATCCACCATTTACAAAATGTTCTGTCGGTTTTGAAGCAAAATTCTCTTGCGATCTTGATGGATCTACTACAACTGTAAATGGAAGAGAATGATAATCATCACCTTTTTTATAATGCTTTTCAGATTTTCCAAGTTCTTTAGGTTTTTCAGGTTCTTTCTCTTTCTCTACCTTTTCATAAGGTGTTGTCATAATAATTGCAAATGTAGTGATTCCGCCAAATAATAATGCAACAATAATAATGGACAATCCAGCAAACAGACTGCCAATGATTCCAACAAAAAAGGATAATAACATGATTCGCATGATAAAATTCCATTTAGAATGTTCACATGTTGGTTTATATTGTAAACTAAAATCATAAAATAAAATGGATGGATCATTCCAATAAGGTGGTTCACAATGATACATGATTCTATTATTGATTTTATTTCTTATTTTGAATATCTTGTTTTTTCTTATCTAGCTTTTTACGTAAACGATCACGAACCATCGCCATACGAGCGGATCCCTCTTTTCCTGCCTTCTTTGCACTAGCCATATCTTCAAATCCAAATGCCTTCTTGATTTGTTCCATCATTGTAACAAATGCAGGATTATCTGAAAAATCTTTAAGGAGTTCTTCTGCTTCTCGTGCAATTTCTTCCACTTTAATTGCACCAGATTTCACTTTCTGTTGAAGACGTTTTCCAATTTTGGCAATTACCTTTTGAATGACCTCAGGATTATTCTTAAATGTAGCAAATAAGAGACTAAAAGCCCGGGACGGATCCTTCTCACAATCAGCCATAACTTCAGGATCTAATCCCAAATCTTCAGGTTTAATATCTTTTACAATTTCTTGTGCTAATTTCATAAGATGTCCATTCAAGAAACGTTCTGGCATTTTAGGTATATCTCCCCCAAAAAATGACTCAAAATTAGGCATATTAGGCTTTTTGTCATCTTCGTCATCATCTCCATCACGATTCTTAAAAAACTCCATAAATTTTTTAATTAAATTCTGAAATTCATCTGTATTTAATTTGTTTTTCATATCATTCATAGCATCATCCATCCATGATGGCTTGTCCTCTTTTCCATCCGTATCATCAAATCCCGTTTCCATAAAATAACACATAGATAGAATTCGCAAATGTTCCCAAATTGCTTTTCGTGTCTGTTCAGATAAGCTCACCCATACATCATCTGCTACCAACACACCTGGCAGAATCAAACCAGGATTTTTATCAGCAGAAGAATCAAGTGATATTTTAATTACCTTAAATTGCTCAAGGCGCTCATTTAAATTCATTGCTGCAGCTGCAGCAATCCCAGATTGGTACTCTGGTAGAGCACCTAGCAAATCGTTCACAAAATCGTTGTACTTCTGATGAAAGAGAGGTAGTTCCTGTGCCATACTTCATAAGGGTTACAAACAAGTCTTTAAATTAGAAATATTATTCTGCTTTTCTAAGGCCTTTGGCTAAAGGCTTTTTGACCTTATACACGTTCCGTAGCTTTCTCTGCCAATTTACATAATACATGCAGATATTGCCACATAACATCTTGATTCTTCGTACTCAATGTATACCAATGTTTATTAAACAGAGACAGTGCAGAAAGCATTTCATTAAATTGTGTATTAATTTTTAGTTGAGCCACTTGAATAAATGTTTCTACATTTTTCTCATAAATAGCGGTAGAACAATCTGAATAGACATGATCCATAAACAGATCCAACATAAGACGTGGATTAATTTTCTTAACACCACGAAGACCTTCTAATGCCATTTTAATATCCTTTTCTTCAGGGAAAACATTGCATAATTCCTCAAAGAAGTTAATGAGCTGCGTCGTAAATGCGTTCAAATATGACATAGTAGTTATATTAATATCATGTCATATCTTTAAATTATCATATTTCAAAATGGTTTTTTAGGACCAAAATTCTCTCGGCTCATCATCATTTGCTCGTACTGTTGATCAAATAATTCTTCTTTTTTACTGCGTTTTTGATTTGTATTTGTTGTTTGAAATGCAGATGCTTCCCGTGTACTAACTGCATCTTGCCCATTTAAATATGTAAAATTATGTTTCATAGATAGTCCTCCATTTCCCTGTGCAGATGTATCTGTTCCAATAAAAGAGTATGAATCTCCGTACCCTCCTCCCATTTCACTATCAAGATAGGGCTCGGGCTCTACTGCGCTTGCAGCAGAACTAGATGTTTTAATACCATCCTGCATTTTACGTTCGTATAACCAATTCATTACATCACTATTGGTACGTGGTTCGGGCTCTCCAGAAATAACAAGCGTAGGCGTTTGTTTTAACCAATTTGGTAATTGTGGTCGTTGAGGCGATGGATCTGCACAAATAAAACGAAAATCAGTATGATATGCTGTTTTAGAAATTTCTTCAATAAATGCTTTTGACCATTCACAACGATTTGAATAAAAACAAATATGAATGGGAGCGGGTCTACTCATTCTTTTCTAATTTAGGAACGAATCATGAATCATTAGAACGCATGTAATTTTATATAAATAAAAATTGATTTAAATAATACATCGGAAGATAGATTAGAATGTCTACTATGAAAGCAACCGTTACTGCTCCTGCTCCTGCTCCTGCTCCTGTTCGTGTGGCTAAAGAGCCCATTACCTTCAGACTTATGGATGAAAGCAAAGATGAAAAAACAATGCGCTTCATGGTTTCACCCATTAACGTAAGTTATGTAAATACTCTTCGCCGTATTATTCTTACTGGTGTAGAAACAGTAGGATTTCGTTCAGATATGATATCCACCGGTGATAAGGCAGGTACAACAACCGATGTTTTAGTTCAACATAATGATACGCCCATGACAAATGAAATGTTGGCTGATCGTGTTGGATTACTTCCCATCCATGTACCTGAACCATTGAAATGGGAGAAAGAAAAATATGTATTTACCTTACATGTAACTGGAAAAGAAGATCAAACTACCTATGTAACTGCATCCGATTTTAAAATCAAAGAAATCAGTTCACTTTCATTGGATGATGCAGATGAAGAGGAAAAACATGAACGAACTATTTCAACGGATGAACTATTTGTTCCTCATTCCGTAACAGGCAAGACATCGCTTATTGCTGTACTTCAACCCAGTACACCCCCTCAACAAATTCATATTATTGCAAAGGCATCCGTCGGAAATGGTCGTGAACATGCACGATTCTCACCTGTTTCACAGTGTTCCTATGAATATACAGTAGACACCAATGAAGAGCGCATTGATCAAATGTTTACGTCATGGTTATCTATTTCAAAAAAAGTAGATAACATTGATAAAACATCAGAGAAATATAATACTCTTCTTCGTGAATTTAATACTATGCAGGTAAAACGATGCTTCTTGATGGATGAAAAACAACAACCCTATAGTTATGATTTTACCGTGGAAACGGTTGGAACACTTCCTATCAAATATATTGTACATCGTGCATGCGATGTAGGTGAAAATATGTGTAACCGATATACCAATGTACACAGTGATCCATTGGACAAACACATTACCATTTCACCCGCTAATTCACGTATGATTGGATTTGATTTCCTTATTAGAGGTCAGGATCATACATTTGGAAATTTGATCCAAACCTGGTTGGTTGAAAATCATATTGAAGGTGGAGCAGAACCACGAATTACATATGCGGGATATTCGGTGCCTCATCCGTTGCGTGATGAAATTATTCTACGCATTGGTGTTCTAGATGGAAAAGAAGAAACTGCTCGTAAAGCACTGTCTGAAGCAGCACGTGGATGTGGCAATATGTTTCGTGAATTGCGCACTGCATGGCTTAAAGCAACAGGATTAGCACCTGCTACTGCGTTACCCAGTTCATTAAAACCTAAACCTAGATTTGTAGGAAAGCCTCAAGCGGCTCAAGCCGCTCAGCCTCCTAAAGTTACCGTTACAAAATCTATGTAATGTCTTCGCATATCTTTCACATAGACATGCTTCGCATATCTTTCACATAGTAGACATGCTTCGCATATCTTTCACATAGTAGACATGCTTCGCATATCTTTCACACTATCATGAAATACATCAGTTACTAATCCAATCACATGAGGATGATTTTCCCACGTATCTTCATTAAAATTCCATAATAATTTACAAATAATCTGATATCGTGCACTATACTTTTCTGTATATTTATCCATATATTTTTTATAGTTATGTACGTGTTTATTTATGCTATGAACAATAATCTGTAACAATGTACACATTTTTTTAATATAATCTTTTCCAATATGAAATGTAGTATGTAATGCAAATGCAGATACAGATATAGTAGGTAATATAATTGTAATAGGATATGGAAACTGGATATCAGATAAAACAAGTAAGGGTTGTCTTACTATATTCAGATCATCTGTAAAATATGATTTCATAAATATACCAAATTCTGTAGTAAACCAACTCTTTCCAATTCCCATTTGTATTTTTGCCCATGTTTCATTATATATTATTAGTGTTTCATCATATGCTTCATTAAATGCATTACGATTTATCTGTAATTTATCCTCTTCGCGATCATGCCAATCATCCATCCATTGAAAGAGAATTCCAAGAGAATTTCCCCAACTCTTCCAAAATGAACAATCTAATTGAACACATATTGCTACTGTTTCAGCAACGAGTTCAAATAATATTCCTGTTTTTAGAGATGCAAGTTCTAGTAGCGTTCCTTTCTTTTCAAGATCATACCATTGACCAAGTGCAAGAAATAATAGTTTTTCTAATAAAAACTTCTCCCATTCATACTTATCAATATGATCTGGTTTATTTGATATCCATATTAAATAAACCATATACATTACGTCATGAAAGAGAAGACATGCTTTTCGCTGTGAGAAGACAATATGAAGAGTAGGTTTTCCTCTACGTGCTGCCGCATTATCCATCCATGGAATATCATCTAAAATAAGACTGGCCACATGAATACATTCAATCGCAAATGCTAATTCATCATTTATGGTTGAATCCGGAGATAAATAGTGCCATAATTCACAGAATAATCTGGGACGTATTTGTTTTCCACCCGTGAAAAGATAGTTCCAGGAATATTCTGCAATGTTATGTGGGTGTGTATCAAACCAGTATTTTTTCCATTTTTCATATAATGGACGTTTTATTTCCTCCCAAGACATCCTTATTTTATCACATGTTGTTTACAACATTAAACGGACTCATACTCGTAATACAACACCATCGTCTGCAAATATACAATCTAGATCCAATTGTTTTATTTCGCAGATATCCTGTGTATGAAGACGAATATGATGCGCAAATGCTACTTCTGAAGATGGATGATAATTCATAGTAAGATGACTCCAATAACGCAATAAAGATGCACGAACTGCATATAATCCCAATATAGAATCATGTGGAAGATATTCTTTGGTACATACATTATAAAACTTTACAAATGCAGAATATTCAGAATCTAGTACATTCCTAAAAAAAGTGGGAGATTTGACTGTATATCGTCCTGTTAGCTTAATAACCATGTCATTATCTTTTATTCCATAATGTTGAATCACTTCTTTTATATCTATTAATTCAATCATACCTTTACTTTTTATATTACGATGGTTATTCATTGTATAATAAACAGGTATAGGTTCGCCATTATGCATAAAATGATCCAAATAGGATTCTGTCATACTATTTTCCACAATGATGGGCTGAATTTCATTTGGCAAATGACTGAGAGATTCTGTAATTGCTGACAGATATTCTTGTTTTCGTTTCTCAGCATGATGTATTCCAAATCGGTTTTGAATAGACGTAGTTATAATCAGGTAATGCATATCTGATTATAAGTAGTTGATTTTCTTAGGCTTTTTTATTATAAAGTTAAGAACTTGTTAAGAACTTGTTAAGAACTTGTTAAAGTCTATAAAACACGTTTAAATGTATCATACGCCATCCGATTGCAAACGACAGAATCTGTAAAATGCTGTTTAGGATCAGTTATGACTTCTTCACAGAAATTGCATACATGATTCGTATGTGTTGCTTTATCTAGTGCATCAATGATAAGCTGATGAATGGGATATACACATTCAGGTTTCTCTTGAAGTTGATGAAATTTCTTACAAGCAACAGAAGACTCTTCGTGTTTTTTAAATTTATCTGTGTGAAATCGTTTTAGACATGCTTGACACACTGTTGTTTCTTTATTTTTGCTACCAGGAGGTCGCCCACGCTTTTTTGGATTAGTTTCAATTTCGTCTGGAATCGTTACAATTATGTTTTGAGTTGTATCTGTTTTGTGATTAATTAAATTATCAAGAAATGAATAAAGTTTATCGTATTCTGTCATTTTATAAAATAATCGTGTATATGATTTAAGTTTTATATTAATCCACTTCATCCACTGTGCTTTTCTGCACATCATCCCCCATTTTTACACCATCCCCCATTTTTACTCCTGCATCCTGATACAGTTTCATCATGACAGGTTTAATTTTCTCTTCATATGATTTAAACTTCTCATCATATACTGCCTTCTCCTCTTCCTGATTAGAATCCAGCCAACTGATTCCTTCTTCCACCCATAATTCAACTTCTTTCACTGTATCGGCACCTAGTTGCTCTTTAACTTTATCCTCGCGAACTGTGTTACGTGTGTTATACAAATATGTCTCCAATTGATTCCGTGCATCTACTTTCTCCATTCGTACCTTATCATCTGCTGCATTCTTCTCTGCCTCCTGAACAAGGCGTTCAATATCCTCCTTAGACAAACGGCTCTTATCATTTGTAATCGTGATCTTATTCGTCTTATTCGTAGATTTCTCCACTGCACTCACATTCAAAATACCGTTTGCATCAATATCAAATGAGACTTCAATCTGAGGAACACCACGTGGCATAGGAGGAATATTATCCAGTTTAAATGTACCAAGCTGATTGCAATCCTTCGTGAATTGACGCTCACCCTCATAGACTTGGATCAATACACCAGGCTGATTATCAGCATACGTGGAGAACGTCTGTGATTTCTTGCAAGGAATCGTTGTATTTCGTTTGATCAGAGCAGTCATTACGCCACCTGCTGTTTCCAGTCCAAGAGAGAGAGGAGCTACATCCAACAAAATAAGATCTGAAGTGCGATCATTGGAATTCTTACCACCCGTGAGGATATGGGCTTGAATGGCTGCACCATATGCTACTGCTTCGTCTGGATGGACGGAATCATTTAGTTTTTTGCCATTGAAGAAGGAGGAGACAAGTTCACGGATCTTGGGGATTCGTGTTGATCCACCAACCATGACTACCTCGTGAATATCTGCTTTGGACATCTTCGCGTCTGAAAGGACTTGCTCCAAAGGCGTAATAGTGCGACGAAAGATTGCATCGCACATGGCCTCAAACTTGGCCCGAGTTACAGTTAGATTCAAGTCAATACCATTTACAAATGCGT
>Ga0187843_10000323_pt1 | contig 35711 bp, 32 predicted proteins | sample SpaLakP09_SKY_43_FD_134516 | JGI IMG/M metagenome (GOLD analysis project Ga0187843, IMG submission 134516) | Oligotrophic lake water microbial communities from Sparkling Lake, Wisconsin, USA - SP09_SKY_43 | ecosystem: Environmental > Aquatic > Freshwater > Lake | place: USA: Sparkling Lake... | reverse complement strand
TACCCCATCTCCTGAAAATGCTGGTCAAAAGCCAAAGCCGTTCGGATGGCCAGCTGTCGCATGGCATCAAAGCTGGTCAAATCCACCAAGCTGAGGTTGCGACGCTGGGCAATGCGCCACTGCGCGGCAGCTCGTTCGAATCCATCACGACTAACCTCATGAATTTTGCATAAGGGCAACCAGTCGTCCTGAAAGGTCATCACCGCCTCTGCGCCCAACCGTCGCTGAATAAGAGACCAGCTTTCCAGGCGGACATAATCTGTCGTCCACAACTCAGATTTGCTTCGAGCCAGAACCGACCATTTGTTGGCCGCCGCAGGGTGAAATTTGTCCCCCTTGTCTAGCGCCGCCAGAAAAGCCGAGGTGTCGATAAAGACAACCTTCACCAACGATCGCCCAGGTGCTCATCGTGTTTTTCAGCCAGATTGTCGAGACCGCTTGCAAATTTACCCAACGAGTTCAAGGCACGAGCCCATTTCTGATCGCACTCTTGCGATTCGATCGTCTGATCGAGGGATCTGCGGACAATTTCCGATATGCTCTTTCCCGTCTCCTTGGATTTTGTTTTTAGACTTTCATAGGTCTTCTTTTGGAGCTGAATCTGAGTTCGTATCATGCTGGCATTATGCTGTATGCATGCCATCAGTCAAATCGATTAAAATACTCTGGCTTTCATTTTTTATTGAAAGAGCGGGATAACTTATGCAAAATCAGTCGACTCCATGATTGCTATCAAGCACTTGAACCCCCAATCGCTTATTTCAAAAAATATTGAAATAAGTCCGATGGAAAATTCTGTGATGGACCTGTGTGTTCGACTATGTTCCTTGTTGGGTTTGCCAAAATCGATAGGACTTATTTACGGTGCGGTCTTTGTTTCACCAATACCGATCGAGGCCGGACAAATCTGTAAAAAGCTGAAGATTAGCCGGGGGTCTACGAGCCAAGGCCTCCGTTTTCTTAAAGAGTTGGGGGCGATACGTTCTTCGGGTTTAGACGGCAATCGGGCTGAACATTTTGAGGCCGAGGAGCACCTGCGACTTGCATTGGAAAACTTCATTCTAAAGAAAATATCACCTGCTCTTAAAGAAATCGGTCAGGAGATCGAAAAACTGGAAAAAATAACTTCAGAATTAGATCAGCATGTTTTGGCGGAGAAACTTGATGCTCTCAAAAGGTGGCACAAACACGGAAAGCTTCTCTTGCCGATTGTGACCGGATTTTTGAAAACCATGCCGCTGCTTACACGTAAGTAGCGGCTGGTGTCGGGCCCCAAAAGGGATGTCGAAAGACAAAAGAATATGTTGGGTGGGATTGGTTTTGGGAACGCGAAAGCGGGCCCAATCGACCAAGGGCGGCAGCGCGTTCGTCGGTGGAAGGTTTAGGTTGAGGAGAGTTTCGGATTTGGGAATTAAGCTTGAAATTTTCTTAAACCGAAAATTAACCTAAACAAAAACATGAATTCTGTGAACCAAGCATTTAAATTTGAACTAGCCATAATCGGCCTCGGTTACGTCGGCCTTCCCCTTGGCCTTCAATTTGCCAAGTCCGGCTGTAGGGTGTTGGGACTGGATATTGATCCGGCCAAGATCAAAGAGATCGAGTCGGGGAGAAGCTATATCCGACACATTCCCGCCGAGGATGTGGTTGTGCAGGTCAAAGATGGTCGATTTTCAGCTTCGTCAGATTTCGCGTTGGTCAAACAGTCCGAGGCGATAGTCATTTGTGTGCCGACTCCGCTCAACAAGAACCGCGAGCCGGATATATCCTATATTTTAAAAACAGGCGAAGCGATTGCGCCACATCTAAAAGCGGAAGCAGGGAGTAGGCCCAAACTCGTTGTCTTGGAGTCGACCACCTATCCGGGCACCACGGATGAGGATTTGAGAAAAGTGTTGGAAAAAGGAAGCGGACTAAAGGCGGGGAAAGATTTCCACTTGGCTTTTTCTCCCGAGCGCGAAGATCCGGGCAATCCACAAAGCAAGGTAGCCGATATTCCCAAGGTGGTGGGGGGGCTGACTCCGCCCTGCCTCGAGAGGGCAAAGGAGCTTTATGGAAAGGCAATAAAACGATTAGTGCCGGTCAGCTCGACCCGTGCCGCAGAGGCCACCAAGCTCATGGAAAACATCTTTCGTTCCGTGAACATTGCCTTGGTGAACGAGTTGAAGATCATCTACGGATCGATGGGGATCGATATCTGGGAGGTGATTGAGGCTGCCAAGACCAAACCATTCGGATTTATGCCGTTTTATCCTGGTCCGGGCCTAGGGGGTCACTGTATTCCCATCGATCCGTTTTACCTGACGTGGAAGGCTAGGGAGTTCGGGCATGCCACACGTTTCATCGAGTTGGCAGGAGAGATTAACACCGCGATGCCGGAATTTGTTGTCCAAAAAGTGGGAGATGCCTTGAACCAAGTCGGGCGGTCTATCAAGGGTTCCAAAATTCTTATCCTAGGTGCTGCTTATAAAGCAGACGTGGACGATGAGCGCGAAAGTCCAAGCTTTGTCCTAATGGAGAAACTGGAAGCAAAAGGGGCTGAGGTTTTATTTCATGATCCGTTTGTGCCTGCCATCCGCCCAAGTCGGGAACACCCCAAGCTCACCGGGAAAAAGTCAGTACCTATCGATACTGCCTCAGATATAGTTGTCATTGCCACCGCGCATGCCCCTTTCAAAAATCATAACTTTTCTGAATTAAACAATCCTTTGGTAGACACGAGAAATTGTGTTGCTCCACCTAATCGACCTAAATTGTATTTTCAGGCGTAATCATTGAAGCGCTAAGTGTGGAGTGCTGGATTTTAAGAAGAGCGCTAAGGTTAAAACTAAAAATCCGGCACTTCGCACTTCTCCCAATGATTTGGCAAACATAATTCACCTCGTAGATTTACAAGCATGCAATTTATAGATCTTAAACAGCAATATACAAAGTATCGGGCTGAGATCGATGAAGGGATTCGGAAAGTGTTGGATCATGGGAATTTTATTATGGGTCCGGAGATTTCCGAATTGGAAAAGTCTCTGGGGGACTATGTGGGGGTTCCGCACGCTATCACCTGTGCCAGCGGAACCGATAGCCTGGAGATCGCGCTCCGGGCTCTCGGGATTGGGCCTGGAGACGAAGTCATCACCGTGCCCTTTACATGGATCAGCTCGGCTGAGTCTATCGCGCTGGTGGGGGCAAAGCCGATCTTTGTGGATATAGATCCCCTGGATTATAATATGGATGTCGGCAAACTTGCTAAAGCCATCAGCCCGAAGACTAGGGCGATCATGCCGGTCAGCTTGTTTGGCCAGTTACCCGATATGGAGGGGATCAACCGACTGGCAGAGGAACATCAAATTCCAGTCTTAGAGGATGCGGCCCAGAGTTTTGGAGCGACGCGGAATGGCTTAAAGAGCTGTGCGGTAAGCACCATCGGGAGTACCAGCTTTTTTCCTGCCAAACCACTTGGGTGTTATGGAGATGGGGGAGCTCTTTTCACCTCCGACGATGACCTTGCGAAAAAAATGCGGGCAATTCGGACTCACGGAGGAATTCAGCGGCACCAACACCCCCTTTTGGGCATGAACGGAAGATTCGACACGCTGCAGGCGGCTATTCTTATTCCCAAACTTGCGCATTTTCCTGATGAAGTTGAGGCGAGAAATCGGATCGGTGGCCGTTATTCAGCACTGCTGAAAGATGTTTGTGAAACGCCGCAAATCAGAAAGGGCAATACTCATGTGTATGCCCAATACACGATTCGGGTAAAAAACCGAGATCGGTTGGGGGAAGTCTTAAAAGGCAAGGGGATCCCGACGGCGGTTTACTATCCCAAGTGCCTGCATGAACAGCCGGTTTTCTCGCGGTTAGGTTTTAAGTGGGGTGATTTTCCCGAATCGGAAAAAGCCTCCCGGGAAGTCCTGAGCCTACCGATGCACCCTTTCTTGACCGAAAAAGAGCAGGACAAAATTGTGGAAGCGGTGAGAGAGGCGCTGATTTGAGATTTAGGATTGCGGAATTGGGAATTGGGAATTGGGATTTCGCAATTTTACAAATAATCGTCCTAAGCTAAAGAATCCGAAATATAGAAGCGTGAGTAAAGCGAAAATAGCCGTTTTTGGTGCAGGAGCCTGGGGCAGGAATATTGTGCGAACATTGAGCGAGCTGGGACACTTAGGAGCGGTCTGTGACCCATCGAAGGCATGCTTGGAGGCGGCCCGGAAAATAGTCGGTGATAGAGCACGGGATGTGCGGTGGTGTTATGAGCCGGGGGATATCTTGAAAGACAAGGAGATTGCCGGGGTGATGGTAGCCACTCCGGCGGAAACTCATTATGAGGTAGGGAAGAAGGTTTTGGTGGCGGGGAAAGATCTTTTTGTGGAAAAGCCGCTTACGGTGGATCTAAAAGAGGGCGAAAAGCTGGTCAAGGCTGCGGAGACGGCAAGCAAAATCCTGATGGTGGGACATCTTCTGGAGTATCATCCGGCCATTCTTAAGCTTCACGAGCTTATCCGTTCAGGTGAGTTAGGGGAGATCCGCTATGTAATGAGCCATCGGCTGAATCTGGGAAAAATCCGGACTCAGGAAAACGCCCTTTGGTCGTTTGCACCGCATGACATTTCGGTGATTCTGCGCATTGTCGGTAAGATGCCATTTGAAGTCATCAGTACCGGTGGCACCTATCTGAGCCCCAACATTCCTGATATCACGCTGATGCAGATGCTTTTTGATAACGGGGTCCGAGCACACATCTATGTAAGTTGGCTACACCCGTTTAAGGAGCAGAAGCTGGTGGTGGTGGGATCCAAGAAAATGGCCAGTTTCTGTGACATCACCAAAGAGCTGATACTGTACGACCAGCGGGTGGAGTGGAAAGAGGGACAGCCGGTTCCGATCAAGGGGGACGGACACAAAGTGGAATTTAGCAAAGCCGAGCCTTTAGCCGAAGAGTGCCGCCACTTCATCGATTGTATCCGCACACGGGCTGTGCCTAGGACCGATGGCCGGAAAGGGTTGGAAGTTTTAAGCCTTCTGCATGCGGCCCAAAAGTCTCTTTCGACCAACGGAAAACAAGTCTTAATCAAGTGAACAGTAGGCCGTTGGCGGTATGCAGTTACTATAAAATGCCCACTTCTGGCAGTTGCGCACAGCTTACCGCACACTTTTCCGAAAAATGAAATCTCCCGACTTCTACGCCCATCCATCCGCCATCATCGATCTTGGCGCCAAGATCGGAAAGGGAACCAAGATCTGGCATTTCTGTCATATCGGGCCGAAAGCGGTGATAGGAGAAGGATGCTCGCTGGGCCAAAATGTTTATGTCGGAAAAGCGAAAATCGGGGATGGGGTAAAAATTCAGAATAACGTGAGCGTCTATGACGAAGTGGAGATCGAGGACGACGTATTTTGCGGTCCCAGCATGGTATTCACCAATGTCTACAACCCGCGGGCGGCCATATCGCGAAAGGATGAATACCGCAAAACCTTGGTGAAAAAAGGCGTCACAATAGGAGCCAATGCGACAATTATTTGCGGTATCACCTTGGGGGAGTATTGCTTCATCGGTGCAGGGGCAGTGGTGAATCGGGATGTTAAGCCATACGCCTTAATGTTGGGTGTCCCGGCGCGACAAACTGGCTGGATGAGCAGATTTGGAACGAGACTCAATTTGCCGGTGACAGGAAACGGGAAAACCGTCTGTCCCCATTCTCAAGGCGCCTATCAACTGAGGGCCGATCAAATCGTCGTTCTGGATCAAAAACAAATCAATTCCCGGCTAAGTTGAAAATCGTGACCATCATCGGGGCCCGCCCTCAATTCATCAAAGCTGCTCCCATATCGGCGTTGATTCGCAAGAAATACCGTGGTCGCATCTGTGAAATATTAGTCCATACAGGGCAACATTATGACCAAAATATGTCGGAGGTATTTTTCAGCCAGATGCGGATTCCTCGGCCCAAGTATCACCTTCGAGTCGCGGGTGGAGGCCACGGAACTATGACCGGCCGAATGATGGAAAAAATCGAACAGGTTTTGAAAAAAGAAAACCCAGATTGGGTTTTGGTGTATGGAGACACCAACTCTACTTTGGCGGGTGCCTTGGCGGCGGCGAAGCTGCATATCCCTGTTGCCCACGCAGAGGCAGGCCTCCGCTCCTTCAACATGAAAATGCCGGAGGAAATCAACCGGATACTTACGGACCGAATCTCAAGCCTCTTGTTCTGCCCCACGCCTACATCGGTGAAAAATCTAAAAAAAGAAGGCATCACTAAAGGAGTCTATCTTTCCGGCGACGTGATGTTGGATGCAGTTTTGTTTTACCGGACTTTGGCTGGAAAAATTCCGCTGCAGCGCTGGTGTCTGAAAGAAAAAAGCTACTTCTTTTGCACAGTTCACCGCCAAGAGAACACGGACGACCGGCGAAATCTGAAAGAAATTCTTCAGGCTCTGCAGGAAATCGGGCGAAAAGATGTTGTGGTTTTTGCCATTCACCCGAGAACCAGGAAAGTAATTGAAAAATGTCGGGACTTGAGGATGTTGCTGGCCTCAAATAATTTGGGGATCAGAATTCGAAACTCAAAACAAAGGGGAAAAAGGGTGAAGGAAGCCGGAATAATGGTTTTAGAGCCGTTGGGGTATTTGGAGACGCAACGGTTGGTGATGGGCGCAAAGGCCGTCTTAACCGATTCCGGGGGTCTGCAGAAAGAAGCTTTTTTCCATCAGACCCCGTGTATAACCCTAAGAAACGAAACTGAGTGGATTGAAACCCTGCAAGGCGGCCACAATCGGCTAGCTGGAGCTTGCCGGTCGGCAATTCTTCGGCATAGCAAATTGGCCAGTATTGGCCCCCCAAAACCTGCCCCCAGATTTCCCTGGTTGCGCGAGGGATCAGCATTCAACATATTGGAGTCCATATTAAAGAAACAAAAAGGAAAAGGGTGATGAAAAAAATATTGATTAGCGGTGCCTGTGGTCAAGTGGGGTCTCATGTGGCCGAAATGTGCCTTCAAAGGGGAGACCAGATTTTGGGTGTCGACAATTTTGCCACGGGTCGCCGGGAGCATCTGCCGGCAGAGCATCCGAAGCTTCGATTTGTCGAAGGGTCGATCGCCGACAAGAAACTAATGGAAGCGATTTTTTCAGACTTTAGGCCAGAAGCCGTGGTTCATACGGCGGCGTCATACAAAGACCCAGCAGATTTTTATAACGACACCATGACCAACTGCGTCGGGGGCGCCAACCTTGTGCGGGCATCGCTCGATCACAAGGTTGGACGCTTCATCTATTTTCAAACTGCACTCTGCTACGGCACCAAGCCGCTTCATAACCCGATCACCCTGAAACACCCAAAGTTTCCCGCCAACTCCAGTTACGCGATTTCCAAAACAGTCGCAGAGGACTACCTAGAAATTTCAGGCCTAAATTACGTCTCCTTCCGCTTGGCTAACGTTATTGGCCCGCGAAATGTTTCCGGGCCTCTGCCGATCTTCTATCAGCGCCTTTCAGAAGGGAAAAAGTGCTTTGTTACGCGCTCACGCCGCGATTTCGTATTCGTGAAGGATTTGGCTCGGATCGTGCTGAAGGCGCTTGATGGTACCGGTCGTGATGCCTACCACTTCTCGAGCGGGACGGATGTCCCCATCAAAGAGCTCTACGACCACGTCGTAGCTGCCATGCAAATCCAGCCCTATCCTGCGCCCGAGATCAAAGACCTTGGTCCAGATGATGCACCTTCAATCCTGCTCGATCCCAGCAGGACCTTCGACGACTTTGGTAGAATGGAATTCACTCCCCTTTCCGAGACTGTTCAGCAGGCAGTTGAATATTTCAGGAAATTCGGTGTTCATGGCGGATATACCCATCTGAAAATCGACAAATAGCCGGTCATGCGAATTTTGATTACTGGCGGGGCGGGCTGTCTTGGCTCCAACCTCATCGAGCATTGGCTTCCGCTAGGACATCAGATTGCGGTCATTGACAATTTCGCTACGGGTAAAAGAGAGGTTGTGCCAGATGTTCAAGGACTCACCGTTGTCGAGGGAAGTGTTGCTGATGAGGGCCTAGTCAAACAGGTGTTTAGATCGTTTCGTCCTGAAGTAGTCATTCATGCCGCAGCCTCCTACAAAGATCCGGATAACTGGCAGGAAGACAGCGCCACGAACGTGGTCGGTAGCGCCATTGTCGCGAAGGCCGCGGTGCGGCATGGCGTTGGGCGCGTGATCAATTTTCAAACTTCTCTCTGCTACGGTCGACCTCGGCAAGTTCCGGTTCCACGCTCCCATACACTGGCTCCGTTTACCAGCTACGGCATCACCAAGACGGCTGGGGAACAACTCATGTTGCTTTCCTCGGTTCCGACTGTCTCTCTTCGCTTGGCCAATGTGACAGGACCGAGGCTGGCCATTGGGCCCATTCCGACCTTCTACAAAAGGCTGAAAGCCGGACAAGAATGTTTCTGCACGGATTCCTCGCGGGATTTTTTGGATATGGAGGACTTCCTCCGCTTAATGGATCTTGCCATCAAAGAGAGCGCGCCCACAGGTGTCTTCAATTTGGGCACGGGCGAAGCGCATTCCGTGAAAGAAATATATGACATTGTCCGTGAGCACTTCGGCCTTCCTCCGGATAGTGTCCGTGTTGAGCCGGTTGGGGCGGATGATGTCCCCGTTATGATGCTCGATTCATCGGAAACCGAGGCCGCCTTTGGTTGGAAGGCACGACAGTCCTTTCGAGAAACCATCAAACGGCAGCTATTTTGGTATGATGAGCATGGTGTGACGGATGTTTTTTCCCATCTTAAATCGGCGACTTAAGCAAACAAATAAAACAGAAAACGCGTAGCTTTCCGGAAAAATCAAAAAATGGCATCTAAATGGTAATAACAAGAAGTTTTGTATTTTGTTTCATTATCTCAGTTGCGGTGAGTGTGTTTATGAGTTGTTCAAATTTCAGGCCTGCCAGCAAAAATCCGGTGGAAGAAAAAATTTCTGATTACATCAGAAAGAATGCTTTAATTCAAAAATTGCCCAAAGAATCACTAGTAGAAAAGGAAGCTATATCTATTTTTAAAGCAAGCCTTGGGACATGGGTTTGCTTCCCAAGAAATAATCACGCGGCAAAACAAAACTCAATACAAAATAATGGCAGAAAATATTTTAGCACAGAGGATGTGGACAATGCGATCAAGGATGAATTATTTAAGGAAATATATGCTGTAACAGTGGCAAACAGAATGCCCCTACTTGTAAGTGCAGAAATAGCACAGTTTAAAAATAGCATGAATGAGCGAGATTGGAAACTGTCTGGAGATGACCCGGAAAAATGTCTGCAAACCGGAATTGGGATCTGCGGAAGTCAGGCAGCTACTGCACTCGCTTTGCTTAGAATAGTTGGGTTGCAGGCAAGAGATGTACAATTCTACTACATCGGTAAAAAGGGAAAACGATGTAGCCACATTGTCCCAGAAGTTTTTATAGCCGGCAAGTGGCGTATTATTGATACAACTTATGGTGCTTTCTGGCGGGGCACGCATAAAAATAATAATTCTTTATTAGCATCGACAGAGGATGTTTTGACTGGAAAAGAAATATATCTTTTTTGGAACTCGGCACTTTTAAGATATAATATTGCTTGTTTGCCAGGACTGCAGGATCCTTTTAGTTATTTAAAGTCAGGGGCTTCTGTTTTACGCGGTGGCAAAGGCGAAGTAGCAATAAGTCTGGCAGAAAAAAAGGGAGTCGAGAAATTTGCAGGCTTGCCGAATTATATTGGAGATATCAAAGCCGATGGCTTGTCCGAAGGGGTAAGATATCGAATCGCTACCAAAGAAAATCAGAAAATAAATCTTATATTAGTAATAAAATGTTCGGGTGCATCAAGCACAAATAACATTAATATCAAAATAGGGAACAACACATTACGATACTCGACAAAAACAAACTCATACGAATGTGTTGCCAAAAACCCTGAATATCTATCAGTTGAATCCCCGATGGATGTTGCGTATTTGCAAATTGAAAGTCTTCAATGGGAATACATAGATGATAATTCGACAAGGCTACAGAATGGCTTGCTTCCTCAATAACATCCAAAAGTATTTAGAAAATTAACATATCTTGTGAATCAAAAAAAACATAGAATAAATTATTATGACTCTACAATTCTTGTCGTTGGAGGCACGGGGTTTGTCGGAAGTAACATCGTCCGTCAAATGTTGGCAGAAAACCCCCAACAAATCATCGTGGTCGACAATCTCCTTTCGTCTGAGGCAGTAAACATTCCGTCCGATGACCGCGTCCGGTTTATTTTCGGTTCGATTACAGACGACAAAATCTTGGCCGGTTTGCCTGAAAACCTTGACTACGCTTTTCACCTGGCTTGCTTCCACGGCAACCAATCGTCAATCGCTGACCCCTTGGCAGACCACGACAACAACACATTGACCTCTCTTAAGCTTTTCGATCGCCTTAAAGATATTAAGAGCTTGCGGAAAGTTGTCTATGCCGCTGCGGCCTGCGCCGTTGCCGAAAAAACATACGATTCACCTACAGCGACGACAGAAGACCAGCCGGTCGCGCTCTACCACGACAGTCCTTACTCAATCTCAAAAATCATCGGAGAGCTCTACGGGAACTATTTCTTCCAGCGGCACAAATTACCATTCGTCAAGGCCCGCTTTTCTAACGTATATGGCCCGCGGGAGATCTTAGGTGCCGGCCGTTGGCGCGGAACAGTACATACTGTGTGGCGCAACGTTATTCCGACATTCATTTGGAAAGCCCTGCACGGCGAATCGCTGTGTTTGGATAATGAAGGCAATGCCAGTCGCGACTTTATTTATGTCGAAGACATGGCAAGGGGGCTGATGGCCTGCGCGCTCTATGGTGAGCCTGGGGAAGTCTACAATCTCGCAACAGGTAAAGAGACAACTATTTTGAATCTTGCCAAAATGATCAACGATCTAACCGGCAACAAAGCACCACTCGAACTGCGACCGGCTCGCGAGTGGGATCGTTCAGGAAAACGTTTTGCTTCAACAGAAAAAGCTCGTGAAAAGCTCGGCTTTGTTATTGAGGTGCCGATCGCGGAAGGTTTGGCCCGGACGGTCAAATGGACGAAAACAAATAAGGATCTAATTATCGGTTGCATCAAGCGGCATGAAAAACAGCTGCGGCAGGCCGAATGAAAATAAAAGACACGAAAATCCTTGTTGTGGGCGGAGCGGGGTTAATCGGCAGCCACGTGGTCGATCAGCTTACAAAAAGCGGGGCAAAGGAAATATGGATTTATGACAATTTGGTCCGGGGCTCACAAGAAAACTTGGCTGAGGCGATAAAAGATCCTCGGGTCAGAATCTTTGAGGCGGGGGGCGATATCTGTCAGCTGGATATTTTGGATCGGGCAGTTAGGGGGATGGACGGAGTGTTTTGCCTCGCAGCCCTTTGGCTTCTTCAGTGCCACGAATTTCCGCGCGCCGCTTTTGAGGTAAATATTCGTGGCGCGTTCAACGTTATGGAAGCATGTGTGACTAACAAGGTGCAGCGGCTGGTTTTTTCCTCCTCTGCCTCGGTCTACGGGGATGCCCTGACCGAGCCAATGACGGAAGACCATCCTTTCAACAACAAAAACTTTTATGGGGCGACAAAAATCTGTGACGAGGCGATGCTACGGGCCTATCACCACCGGTACGGACTGAACTATGTCGGCCTACGGTACATGAATGTTTACGGCCCCCGGCAGGACTATCGTGGGGCCTATATTGCTGTGATCATGAAGATGCTGGACGCCATCGATCGGGGCGAAAGCCCGACAATTTTAGGGGACGGTTCCGAGGCATTTGATTTTGTGGCTGTGGAGGACTGCGCGCGGGCCAACCTTTGTGCCATGGAGGCAGAGACTACCGATCAGTTTTACAATGTGGGTACCGGCAGGCGCACCTCACTGAAAGAATTGGCCGAGATACTGATCCAGCTTACCGGATGCAAAAAACCGATTCAGTACCAGCCCCGCAGTCAGGCCACCCTGGTTCGCAACCGCATCGGCTGTCCAAAAAAAGCGGAAAAAGAAATTGGTTTCAATTCACGGATTGACCTGAAAGAAGGGCTAAAGCGTCTGATTGAATGGAGATCGAAACATAAAGCGGAGGTCGAGGCTCGAAGAAAAGCCGCTGGGATTTGAGAATTCCGATTCGGGAATTGAGATTGTTTGCTTTCACTTATAGGGGCTGAGTGCAGGGTGCTGCGCGATGAGGCTCAACAGCCATCAAATAAAAAACACGAAATCGAAAATCCCAATTCCGAATCAAAAACAATGATTCCTATCGCCCGAACATCACTGACAAACGCTGAAATCGAGAGCGTATTAGAGCCATTGCGCACCGGCTGGCTGGTCCAAGGCCCGAAGGTTAGGGAGTTTGAGGATAAGTGGTCAAAATTTACCGGAGCTAAGCATTCTGTGGCTGTTACCTCCTGCACTACGGCACTTCATCTTTCTCTGGCGGCATTGGGGTTCGGGCCGGGAGATGAGGCCATTGTGCCGGCCTTTACCTGGATCTCCACGGCTAATGTGGTGGAGCATCTGGGTGGGAAAGTGGTTTTCTGTGATGTCGATCTTAGGACCTTCAACATCGACCCGGCCCAAATTGAATCCAAAATTACCAACAAAACTAAGGCCATACTTCCGGTGCATCTTTTCGGCTTGGCTGCCGATATGGCTGCCATCCTTGCGATAGCTCGAGGACACAATCTTTGGGTAATGGAGGATGCGGCTTGTGGTTTCGGGGCAAGAATTCAGGAAAAGCACGTAGGGACCTTCGGCAACACGGGATGTTTTAGCTTCCATCCCCGGAAGGCGATCACTACTGGAGAGGGCGGAATGGTCACCACCAATGATGATCAATTAGCCGCAATAATGAGGAGAATGCGGGATCACGGAGCCGGGCTAAGCGATCTGCAAAGGCATCAAGGCCCTAAACCTTATCTTTTGAGCGATCACCCGGAAGCTGGGTACAATTATCGGTTGACCGATCTTCAGGCGGCTCTGGGGAGCGCACAAATGGAAAGGGCTGAGGACATTGTCAAAGAAAGACAACGGCTTGCCGTAAAGTATGACGAGGCCTTTAAGGGGCTGAACTGGCTACAAACGCCTGTCAAAATAGCTGGCTACGAGCATGGCTATCAGAGCTATCCGTGCCTCTTCCAGCCTGAAGAGCTCAATCACGAAAAAATCTCTTCTATCCACCAGAAGCGCAATGAGTGGATGGACAGTCTTTTTCAGGCCGGTATCTCCACCCGTCCCGCTACCCACGCCGTCCACATGCTTGCATTCTATCGTCAAAAATATGATCTGAAGCCCCGAGACTTCCCGAACGCTTGGGCCGCCAACGACTGTTCAATCTCGCTGCCGCTGTTTCATGGAATGACGGAGGAAGAGCAGGATAAAGTCATCGAAACAGTAAAAAAGCGATAAGAGTTGTCATTTCAGATTTTAGATTTCGAAATTACAATTTGTTAGTTCTGAGTGCGGGGTGCTGGGTACCAAGTTAAGACTTTAGTGATTTACCCAGCACCCAGAACTCCGAACCAAGCACTAAATCAAGAAAGTTAAAAACCGATAAAACTAAACTGATAATCAAAAATAATGTGCGGTATAGCTGGATATATTAATCTCGACGGGGCGCCGGCATCGGCGGTCATTTTGAAAAAAATGACGGATATGATCGCCCACCGGGGTCCGGACGGGGAGGGGCAGTGGGTGGAGGGAAATGTGGGAATCGGGCATCGCCGGCTGGCCATTCTGGATCTCACCCCGGCTGGGCATCAGCCCATGGTGACAGCCGATCACCGCTATGTGCTCAGCTATAATGGTGAAATTTATAACTATCGTGAGCTTCGGGCCGAGCTGGAAGCAGAAGGGGTTTCGTTTCGCAGCCAAACAGACAGCGAAGTTGTTCTATATGCTCTTGCGCGGATGGGAACTAATGCGCTGCTGAAATTCAATGGCATGTTTGCCTTGGCTCTTTGGGACCGCAAAGAGCAAAGCCTGCTGTTGGCCCGGGACCGTTACGGGATCAAGCCGGTCTACTATTCCCAACAAGGCAACATTTTCTCCTTTGGCTCCGAGCAAAAGGCGATCACGGCTCAACCCACATTCAAGCGGCACTTGAACAAAAAAGCGTTGCTCGAATATTTCACATTCCAGAATATATTCACCGATCAAACCTTGCTGGACGATGTGCACTTGTTGCCGGCAGGCCATTTCGGCAAATTGCGTGTTGCTACTGGTCAATGGAGTCAGCACCAGTATTGGGACTACCGCTTCCGTGAGCCAGACCACAAAGCCGACAAACAAGAATACGTGGAAGAGCTAGACCGCTTATTTAAACAAGCAGTCAATCGCCAACTGGTAGGCGATGTGGAGATGGGGGCTTACCTCAGTGGCGGCATGGACTCAGGCTCCATCACAGCAATCGCGGCGCAACAGTTTCCCTACCTGAAGACTTTTACTTGTGGCTTTGACCTCAGCTCTGCTTCGGGCATTGAACTGGGCTTTGACGAGCGCACCAAAGCGGAGGCAATGTCGGCCCGCTTCAAAACTGAACATTACGAAATGGTGCTTAAGGCTGGGGACATGGAGCGCTGCCTGCCCAAACTCGCTTGGCACCTTGAAGAGCCACGTGTAGGCCAAAGCTACCCCAACTTTTATGCCGCCAAACTGGCCAGTAAATTTGTAAAGGTCGTGCTTTCAGGTAGCGGCGGTGACGAACTTTTTGGTGGCTATCCTTGGCGCTATTACCGAGGCGCCAATAGTCAAAGTTTTGAACATTACATAGATGAGTACTACCTGTACTGGCAACGTTTAGCCAGCAACAGTCAACTCAAGCAGATGTTTGCGCCAATCTGGGCGGATGTTGAAAAGGTGTGGACGCGCGATATTTTCAGGGATGTGTTTGACGCGCATGACAATGAACTAAAGAAACCCGAGGACTATATCAATCACTCGTTGTACTTCGAGGCCAAAACCTTTTTGCATGGTTTATTCGTGGTTGAAGACAAACTATCGATGGCACACAGCCTAGAAAGCCGGGTTCCTTTTATGGATAACGACTTGGTTGAATTCGCAATGCAGTGCCCTGTTGGGTTGAAGTTGAACAACCTGACAGAAGTCTTGAGGCTCAATGAAAACGAGCCCGGAAATAAGGGTGGCCGGTATTTTCAGAAAACCAACGATGGAAAACAAGTGTTGCGCGATGTAATGACTCGCTACATCCCAGATGAAATCACGAAAGCTGAAAAACAAGGGTTTTCTTCTCCTGACGCCAGCTGGTTCAAGGGTGAGAGTATCGACTTTGTTCGCAGAAAATTGCTGAATCGAAATGCACGCTTGTATAGGCTGCTTGATCCCGAGGCTGTTAAGGGACTTATTAAACAGCATCTAGATGGTCACGAAAACCGCCGTCTGCTGATCTGGTCATTGCTTAGCGTGGAAGCATCTCTAGAACAGATGGATTTTTGAGGGTCGACGGATGACAGACAACAAAATTAAAGTAGCGTCGGCGCCAAGTCTAATTGAGCAATATCAGCGAGCCTTCTCGGAGCACGGTGACACATCGGCCGCTGTGATGTGGCCGCGTGGGCGTCAAGCCTTGCGCTTTGATGCCTTGACCCGACATTTTTTAGGCGAGGGGTTTTCTGTCCTAGATTATGGCTGTGGCCTGTCGCATTTGAAGGGATATCTGGACCAGCGTTTCAAACGATATGAATACTTAGGAGCAGATCTGGTTCCAGAGTTCGTGCGCGCAGCTACAGCCAAATATCCCGACACCAGAGTAGATTTGGTAAGGTCTCATGCGGATGTGTCGGAGCAGGTGGACCATGTTGTCATCTCTGGGACATTCAACATTATCGACGGTGCCGATCGAGCCATTTATATAGAGCAGATTCAGGCGGCACTGTTACACCTATTCAGCTTGGCTCGCATCTCCCTGTCGGTCAATTTCATGACGGATCGTGTCGATTTTGTACAACCTCATGCACTACACATGAATGTTGAGCAAATGATGGACTTCACTCGTCGTAAATTGTCTCCTCGTCTGCGGGTCGATGAGTCCTATATGCCTTATGAATTTACTTTGGTGGTCCTTAAGGACAGCGAAGTCGTTCGGCCAGAAAATATCTATAAGCCGACGTGATGCGCATTGAATTCCTCAACCCTCATCTTGCCGAGCGTTATGAGGCATTTCTTATGGCTCATCCAGAGTCGCTGCTGTATCAGTCCTGGCGCTATCAGAGCTTATTGCTGGATTTGCTCGGCTGCCGCCAGCAATCTCTAATAGTCTTGGACTCACATGACAACGTTCTGGCGGCGCTCCCCCTGATGGCAATGGACGGCTCCATGGGAACCGTCCTGAACTCCCTGCCGTTTTATGGCAGCAACGGTGCGCTGATCGGAGAAAATCAGGCTGCGCGAGCTGAACTGTTGGTTGCTTATCGGAAGATGGTGCAGGCACCCGGTATTGCAGCCGCCACCCTGATCGAAAATCCGCTGGCGCCAGGTGGTGCAGATGGTTTGGCGCACGATCTGACCGATGATCGTATTGGCCAGTTAACGCCCCTGCCCCCTGCGGCCGATCATGAAGCGACCCTGATGAGATCGTTCCACTACAAAACTCGCAATATGGTTCGCAAGGCTGAAAAACGGGGCGTAGAAGTTGTCACCGACGTTTCCGCCTTGCCCTTCCTTCGGGCTGTTCATGAGGAAAACATGCGTGAAATTGGCGGCCCGCCTAAGTCTCGCCGTTTTTTTGAAGCTCTGCCGCAATACTTTCGTCCAGGGCAAGACTATCGGCTATATTTGGCCCTCCTGGAAGGGGAGCCGGTTGCGGCAGTGTTGGTGTTCTTCTACAACCGCACGGCCGAGTATTACATGCCCGTGGTGCGGAAAGAGAACCGGGACTCCCAAGCGTTGAGCGCGGCGATATTTCGTGCCATGTGCGATGCGGCGTCTGAGGGTTACGTTTGGTGGAATTGGGGAGGAACGTGGCTGTCGCAGGATGGGGTCTACCGCTTCAAGAGCCGCTGGGGAACTCAGGATCTGCCCTATCGATATTTCACTATCGTGCGGAACTCCGAGATTTTGAAAGCGAGTCGCGAGGAATTGCTGACGGCATATCCTGGCTTTTTCACCGTGCCGTTCTCGGCGCTGTCAGGCTGAAAGTATGGTCACGACGAATAATTTAGATGTTGTCGTCGGCGGTGGCATTGCGGGCCTGCTGGCTGCGTTGCTGATGGCGGAGAAATTTGGACGAAAAGTGGTCTTGATTGAGCGCGAGAACCACATTGGCGGCGTGCTGCGCTGCTTCAATTATAAGCAATACGGCGTTTTTGACTACGGCATGCACAACATGTACGAGACGGGGATTACAGCCCTTGACGAATTGTTGTTCGGTCTGCTGCCCAAAGACGACTGGCAGATCTTGGAGCGGCGTGCGCGGGACTTGGCGGGCGCAGTCTTCAACGGCGTTGTGCAGCACAATTCACCTTTCCCGGATCTGCGGTCCTTGCCGCGACAACAGTGGGAGTCTTGTGTTTTGGGCTTTTTCCGACAATTAGAGATACCACATTCCCAGAGTCACAACAATGCCTGGGAGGACGTCAATACTCGATTCGGCTCGGCCATCGTCGAAGTAATTGATGCGGTCCTGCGCAAGCAATTCGGCAAGCCGTCGCGAGAGCTAGCGCCCTTTGCCACGCATTTGACCACGCTGTCGCGGGTGGTGATGTTCAGTGAAGAGCCTTTCAAGAACCTTATTGAATCTTCGACGCTGCGCGATCGTTTGGCGTGGCCAGAGCAGCGCACCTTGCCGGCGCACTGGGAGTCGGGGCGCAAGGCTTACTACCCTCGCGAATATGGAATCTACCGCGTGATCGACGCCTTGCGTGCCCGACTCCAGGCGTCTGGCGTAGAAATTCTGACGAGCTCGCAGGTCAAGTCACTTGATATAGCGGGCGGCCGCGTGAAAAGCGTGACCGTGGAGCACGGAGGCGGCAAGAAGCAGATCGCTGTGCATAAATTAATTTGGACATCCGGCTTACCTGCCGTATCGGAGTTGCTCGGCCTAGATTTGTCCGACTATCATTTTGATCGGCCTCGTAAGACAGTGGTCGTCAATTTGCTGCTGAGCCATCCTCCACAAATGGGCGATCTCTATTACCTCTACTGCTATGATGCTCGATGCCATGCTTTCCGTATCACCAATTTCACCGGGTATTGTGAGGCGGCTCCTCGTGCCGGCGGGTGGCCTATTGCGGTCGAGCTGCTGCTGGATGCGCCGCTTCCTAATGAAGGGGTTATGAAGAGCGTGGCGTTGGAAGAGTTAAGAAGGTTCGGGATAATCGTTACGGATGATGATGTGATATTTGCGGCGGTTGAGCCTTTAGCTACTGGCTTTCCCATGCCTACGGTTAACAACTGCAACGTGTTGACGGACGTGCGGGCACGGATCGCTGCGACCAACATCGCCAACCTAATCTTGCTAGGCATCCTGTCTGAAGAAAATATATTTTTTCAGCGTGATGTGCTGAGCCAAGTTTGGAATAAACTGATCCAACAGGAAATGCACAATGCTTGAACCATTTGAACTGGGCGAAGTGCCCTTCTATTGGCGTGTCAAGAAGACTGCGACCCAGCCGCCACTCGACTTACCGCCACGCCTGCCGTTTGCTTTTTCTTTCATGGATAACCTGCAATTGGTGATCCAGAAGCGCAATCCCGTGGTCCTAAAGTGGCTTGAGCGCGTCTATAAGGAGGATGCTAACGTCGGATATCTTCAGGATGGACATGCCTTGGCTGAATCGTATGGCGGAGAGTTTATCGAATTTTTTTGCCGGGCCAGCGCTTTGCTGCCTCAACGGCCAGTCAGTGCCGCCGATATCGGATGTGGTGGTGTCTATTTGCTGCAGAAGGTGCGGGAGCAGGGCCTGTCTGTTAAGGGTATTGACCCAAGCCCTGTGACGGCTGCGGCAGGGCGCAGGACCGGCATTGAGATCGTCCCGGATTTTTATCCTTCACCAATGCTCACGGAGCGTTTCGATGTGATGTTCCACTACGATGTCTTAGAACATGTGGAAGATCCGGTTGCTTTCCTGCGGGCGCATCATTCGAACTTGTCCTCAAATGGGGCAGTGATTTTTGCAGTCCCGGACTGCTCACGCCATATCGTACTGGGAGATGTGTCGATGCTTCTGCATGAACACTTAAATTATTTTGATGAAGAATCGCTGGCACGGGTCGTGCGGGCTGCGGGCTTTGAGCCCCTCTTGCTTGAGCCCGCGCATCACGGCGGTGTTTTGCTGTGTTGCGCTGTGCCGGCGGTTAACGGTTCTGGGGCGTGCGAGACTATTAAGGATGATTCAAAATTCCTGATCTTTCGAAAAAAGGCACAGACCGCATTGCAGCGCTTTGCCGCTTTGGCACATCAGTCTGGCAGGGGCGAATTGGGACTGTATGTGCCTTTGCGGGCTTTCCCCTATTTGGGGCAACTTCCGCCTGAAACCAATTTACGCTTCTTCGATGATGACCCTGGACTGCATGGTCGCTACTACGATGGTTTCGATTTAGCAATAGAAAGCCATGATGAACTGACGAGTCGGCCTCCGGAGCTATTGATGGTCTGCTCATTAGCATTCGGCCACACGATTGCCGCACGATTGTATAAAAAGAAGTTAGACAAGCTTCGTATTGTCATTTGGTCGGAACTTTTTCATAAGTAAACACATTTTATGATTGCCATTAATAGCCAAGCTCGCGCCATTATTAATGATGACGCAGACTTTACTATTTTGCATTATCGTGACCTTTTGCGTATTGCTCGAGATAAATGGCCGTTCACTACTTATCAATCAGTGCCTTTCGGTAGTCGCTTTCTGCTTTGGCGCCATGACTGCGATTATTCTCTTAACCGAGCCTTAGCTTTGGCTCGTGTAGAGCACGAAGAAGGGGTGAAAGCCACCTACTGTGTTAATCCACACAGCGAGTTCTATAATTTGTTAGAACGCGGGCAACTTGATATTCTTCACGAAATACGGGCGTTGGGGCATGATGTGGCATTACATTTTGACAGCATGTTTTATGCTACGCATGATGAAGCGGAGTTAGTTAACCAGCTAGAGAGTGAAGCCAGCCTGCTGGAGAAAGCGTTGGGCATAAGGCCAGCGGTATTTAGTTTTCATAATCCATCCGCTTTTCATCTCTCCTGCGAGGAGGACAGTTATGCCGGTATGTTGAACTGCTACTCCCGTCGCTTTAAAAAAGAGGTCGCTTACTGTTCAGATTCAAATGGGTATTGGCGCTTTCAGCGCCTTCACGACGTGCTGATACGAGCAGATGAAACTAGCTTGCAGGTTTTGACCCACCCAGGATGGTGGCAAGATGAACCAATGACTCCACGAGAGAAAGTGTTTCGTAGCGTGTATGGACGGGCTGAAGCTACAATCAGTTTTTTCTATAAAGCTATAAACGAGGGGGGGCGCGAGAATCCTAGTGGCGTCCGTTGTGAACTGGCATTCCTTCAGTTATTACAACCCCGAACATTTAGCATTTGCGATTATTTGTGGAATTCGGGGCATCTCCGATCACTTTTTGTCGAGTTGTGGCGTTTGCACGAGGGTCAGATCAACAAGCTGTGCAAGGCGGTGTTGCGCAAGGAGTGGCAGGTGCCGGCAAGCGAAGTTAATGCCTTTTTCGAAGACAATAATCTGGCAATCGACGGCTGGCAGCTATTCGCCGGGGTATTCGGGTCGTCGTGGCAAGACGCTTCGGGCGTCAGCGGCGATGCTTACCAAGAGTGGGTCAGCTTGCGCAACCAGTTGTTTCATGGTCGCGGCACCGCGCCAAAGCAGCGACTCGAGGAAGGATGTGTCTTCCTCTGCGGGATCATCGCGGCGCTGGCGGCATGGGGGAAGACACAATCGATCGGTTATGACGGCCTTGTTCATCTCGGCACCATTGGCTTGCCGACCTGCAAGACGGCGGACGGCAGCCTGACCGATCGCCTGGAAGAGCTTTCCGCCGAGATCCCAAATTTTCCAACGAAGAAGTGGGAGCGCTTCAAGGCCGAGATGGCAGAAGTCGGCGCTGGCGGGACGGCGGCATGAACTCCGCTGTGCGTCTGCGGCCGGTTGTCGACTCCGACTCCGACATCTTGTTTGGTTGGATCAATGATCATGATCTCGTAGTGTTCAATGCTCCATTCCGGAAAGTTTACAGACCCGAGCATGATCACTGGTTCGCGAGCGTCCGGTCCCGTAACGATGTTGTATTCTTCATGATTGAAGACGCAGACAGCGGCGAGGCGATCGGGTCGTGCCAGCTTTCCAACATTCATCCGGTGCATCGTTCGGCGGAACTCCAAATCCGCATCGGTTCTACCACATCCCAGAACCGGGGATTGGGAAGCGAGGCGGTGCGTCTATTGATTGCGCATGGGTTCTCGCAACTGGAATTGCACCGCATTTCTCTCCACGTTTTTGCAACCAACCAGCGGGCGATCCGTGTCTACAAGAAGAACGGATTTGTCCGCGAAGGACTACTTCGGCAGGCCGCCCGTGTTGATGGGCAATGGCTTGATGTGGCTTGCATGGCTAGGGTCAGGGGGCTGGATGACTGAACTCGTTGCCATCCACCAGCCCAACTTCTTTCCCTGGCTGGGCTATTTCGACAAGATTCGTCGCGCGGATGTCTTCATCCTGCTCGATGACGTGCAGTATCCGAAAACCGGTGGCTCGTGGTCAAACCGGGTCAAGGTGCTGATCAACGGTGAGGGGCGCTGGCTGACGGCGCCGGTCGATCGCAGTTTTCACGGCACACGGACGATCAAAGAGATGGTGTTTTCTGACAAAGAGGATTGGCGCTCAAAGGCAATAAAGACACTGTTCGCCACTTACCGGCGCGCGCCATGTTTCGAGGAAACCTTCGCCGTGCTCGAACCACTGGTCCGAAACCCGGAGGACAATGTCGCGGAATACAACATCCATGCCATCGTGACGTTGGCCGGGGCGATCGGCCTGCCGACCGGCTCCGTCGTGCGTAGTTCGAAGCTGTCCACCGACTCGACAGCAACCAACCGCCTGATCAATCTGACGAAACAGGTGGGCGGGGGCAGCTATCTCTGTGGTGGCGGGGCAGACGGATACCAGCAGGACGAGGCTTTCTTGGCAAGCGGGCTGTCGTTGGTCTATCAGCGCTTTAAGCCCGAGCCTTACTCGCAACATAGCGCGGTAACATTTGTTCCGGGGCTTTCTGTCATTGATGCGTTAATGAATCTTGGCTGCGCCGGCGTAAAAGAAGTGCTTTCCGCATAAACAACGGGAGCGTTCGCGCTTTGCACAATTCTAGCCAATTTCCAGATCAATGACCGGCCCTATTTTTCAGTGGTTTCTGCGTGAAATGGGACAAGCTTATCGGCAATTGCGGATAAATCTTTCGACCTACCGCGGCGGTGAGAAGAGCCATGAAACCAGAAAAGATTTCAAGCCCAGCCTGGTAAGAGCAGTCAGGATATTCCTCGAGGATATTGGTCGTTCACTTCGGACGATTACTCGGGCCTTCCGCTTTTCGACTAAGGTCGATGCCTTTGTGGCCAGCCTGAATTCCTCGCGAATGCAAGACTCTGCCTACGCGCAACAAAACTCGGACCTCCTCCGGCGGCTAGTCCGCACGGGGACGGGATTGTCAGCCGAAAACGGGGCAAAATCGAATGCCAAGGATTTGCTTGCTGAATTAAGATTTCTTCATCTTGTCGCACCTGATATTCGGCAGGCTTTCAAGAAATTAGCTTCAAAGCGTGTCCTTTTCTGTGGTCAGGCTTATTACAATGCTTGGTATCTCTCGCGGTCGCTGCGATCGCTAGGGTGGAAAGCGGATGTTTATAACTGGGACACTAATCCAGCATCCCAAATATACTATCATGGTGAGGACTTCCGACTCGGTGGCAATGTTCCTGAAACCTTGGAGGCCGAGTTGGGCTTCTTTCTCATGTCTCTTTATGCCTATGATATTGTGCACTTTTCGAATACAAACGGAATTTCCCAAGGGTGGAGAGTTGAATCTGCGCTGGTAAATGAGTTCGGGGAATCGTCCACCATTCATTTGCTGAAAGCACTGGGCAGAAAAATCGTCTATTCTAACAACGGGTGTTTGGATGGCGTCTCCCAGACATCTTTTTCCAAGTGGGGCCCCGTATCAGTATGTTCCATCTGCCGATGGCAAAACGAGCCCTCCGTTTGCAATGACGAGCGAAACCTCGCATGGGGGAAGTTCCGCAACAAAGTGGCGGATTTTCAATGTATCTTGGGAGGGAATCGGGCTGACTATAATAAAGACGCTCGGATTCATGAGGTTCCAGAGTTTTATTGCTTAGATCCGGAAGTTTGGCATCCGAAAATCGAAATCCCGGAAAATTACAAACTTCCAAACGGGGAACCCCAGCTAATTCGCCTTTATCATGCCGTAGGAAATCAAAAAGAACGAACGCGCGAAGATGGAGTCAATATCAAGAGCACCCATATTTACCTGCCGCTTATCGAAAAAATGCAAAAGAAGGGCATTCCGCTCGAATTAATTTCGCCGAAAAATGTGCCCAATAAGGAAGTGCGCTTTCTGCAAGTGCAGGCGGATATATTTCTTGAAATGCTGACCTTCGGATGGTTCGGAGCAAATGCCCGTGAGGCCATGATGTTGGGCAAGCCCGTCATCTGCTACATCAGGCCTGAGTGGTTGGAAGATGTCCGCAGAGAGATCCCCGAATATGCGGAGGATTTGCCGATCGTGAGTGCAACGCCTGATACAGTGGAAGCTGTGCTACGCGATTTGATCGCCGATCGGCAGAAGCGCGAAGAAATTGGGAAAAAAAGCAGGGCTTTCGCCGTTAAGTGGCATTCTGCAGAGAGCGGCGCCCGCCGCTTCGATGAAATCTATACGCGGTTGCTCAATGGTGACCAGCAGCTCTTGCCGCCTGAGTGGTTCGCAGACTCGATTGCACAACAGTAACACAACTGCATTGGCATGTGAAAACGTCGCGAAGACGTTCAGCGTGCAGAGAGAGATCAATATTCTTGGTCTACTACTAGGATGGGCCTGCACCGGCCCCACTGTTCAGGCGTTGCGGGAAGTAACGCTTGATGTGCCACGGGGCGAAATACTGGGAATTCTCGGAAGGAACGGTGCAGGCAAGAGCACCCTCTTGCGCGTCTTGGCTGGAGTGTATCCCCCGACGGCTGGATGCATCCGGGTTGATGGACAAGTTCAAGGTCTCTTCGAGATGGGGGGTATGGGTGGGCGTCTTCATACCGGCAGGCAATACGCAAAGCGCTTTCTTCAATTGATGGGCTTGGCGCCAAAAAAGCTGCTGCCGCTTTTGGATGATATTCGCGAGTTCTCCGAATTAGGGGAAGCGTTCGATCGACCCATCCGAACGTATTCGACGGGCATGCAAGCCAGGCTCTATTTCGCAGTCGCGACCTCGTTACGACATGAGATTTATCTTGTTGACGAACTTTTGTCCGTTGGGGACGAGCATTTTCAAGCAAAGTGCTGGATGCGGATGCGCGAGCGACTTGCCGGGGGAGCCTCCGGCGTGCTGGTGACCCACGATTGGACTGCCATCCTGAAGCTGTGTCGCACGGCAGCTATCCTTGATGAAGGCAGTGTCAAGTTTCTCGGGCCAAGCGACAAGGCAGTTGTCCGATACTTGGATATATCGGTGCCAGATGGACAAATTGCTTGCCTATCAAAGGAAACACCGTCGCTACAAAGAGGCTACGCTTCCTCGGCCACGTCTATTTTCGCATGGGTCGAGATCAAACAGCTGAGGCAAGTGAAAATTGCCATGTCGATTGAAGTGCTGCAAATTGGGGTCGGCTGGGAAGTTGTTACTATTACTGAGCCAATCGACGTTGGCGGTTCACTCGGTAAATATTTGGTCGAATTCAAAATTGATGAGACGCCGTTCGCGCCGGGCGAATATTCGCTTAATTTTTTCCTATCTTGTCAAAGTCCCGAAGACGAAGCCGTGGCTTGCGATGTCCGTAGCTGGACTTATGGCAACGGCTACAAGTTGCTTATCGAGGGTGAGCACACGGCAGTCGCCGCCGCGTTGCCGTTTCGAGTTAGTGGAGATATTGTGAAGTGAGCGCTCACATCAGAATCACAGGGGTAACCAAAGCCTTCGTCACGGACGCTAGTCATCGTCCGAGCCTCGAGCTACAGGAAGGGCAGACACGCAGGCGCACCAGCAGTGCCATTGTGGCCGTCAAGAATGTTAGTCTGGAAATAGCTAACGGAGAGCGCGTAGGCATCATCGGACGCAACGGTGCAGGGAAATCGACGCTTCTACATCTAATCGCGGGTATCACCACACCCTCGTCCGGTTCTATCCAGGTAGATGGCAAGGTGACGGCGGTGATGACTCTAGGTATAGGCCTCCGGGATGAAGCCACTGGGCGCGAGAATATCTATCTTGATGGAGAAGTTCAGGGGTTAGAACGCAGCCAGATCGATACAGTCATCCACGAAGTGATCGCTTTCGCCGAGCTTGGCAAGTTTATCGATTATCCTGTCCGGACCTACTCAACAGGAATGAAGGCAAGGCTTGCCTTTTCGATGATTACCCATCTTGAGCCTGAGATTCTTATTATCGACGAGGCGCTTTCCGCCGGTGACGCAGCCTTCTCCGCCAAGGCCACACGACGCATCAGAGAACTCTGCTCTCGAGGCAAAATAGTCATTGTTGTCTCGCACGGGATGGGAACCATCAATGATATCTGCGATCGCTGTATTTGGATGGATGCGGGACGTATCGCGATGGACGGCAAGCCGAACGAAGTGACCCGGGCATACATCGAAGCGGTGCGCGAAGAGGACGAGAAGGCTCTTCTGGGAAAATTCAGCCAGCATGCGGGAGCACAGAGCTTTTTTCCCGGGTGGGTGTTGCGCGAAACAGAAATTCTTGCAGATGGACAAACCAAACATCCCTTCCTGTGGGTACAGACACGGTGTTTTTTATGCGCGGCAATAAACCCGCGTCGGAGGCGGAAAGCTTGCTCAAGGTGAAAATCGCTCGTCTCGACGGGGTTGTATTTTTTGACCAAGTATTCGTTGTGTCAGCCTTGGAGGCGGAATATACCGTGCAGATTCGTATGCAACCGTTAATTCTCGGGACTGGTGTTTACCGCATAGATGTGTGCGCGAAAGAGAATGAAGCGGTCAAGGCGACCAGTTCTAGTGCCTTCGAGGTGGTGCACCACAGTCCACCGCGAGGGGGCAAGCCGATGCTTTTTCCAAGCGTGGCTACGAAGGTCACAAAACCTTAAACCACCAAGCGAAATGAAAACATTTCTTGGATTCAATAGGGCCGATATTCGGTTGGGATTTAATTTCTTCAAAATGAACCTCCGCGATCGCTACCTTGGGTCATCCTTAGGCAGTATATGGGCGATACTTAACCCGCTTATGATGCTGGGAATCTACACATTTGTGTTTGGTTTCGTCTTCAAGTCAAAGCTTCCGGGTGCAGAGACCACTCTAGCTTACGTGGTCTGGCTCATAAGTGGATACGGGCCATGGCTTGCGACCACGGAGGGTATTACTGCTGCCACCACATCCGTGACCGGCTCTGCCGGGATTGTTAAAAACATGGCATTCAAAGTGGAGATACTTCCCCTTGCAGCTGCCGGTGTTGCCGTTGTCTCGCTATCGGTCGCGCTGTTTTTCACGCTCGTTCTCAATGCGGTTGATGGGAAATTACCTACCGTGGCCTTGCTTCTATTGCCCGTCATTGTTGGCGTTCATTTTCTTATCATTGGAGCTATCGGCTTATGGCTTGCGGCGGCCAACGTATTCATCCGTGATCTTAGCCTTGTTCTGCCAAACATTCTCATGGTTTTCATGTTTACTACACCAATTTTTTTTCCTATTACGGTGTTTCCATCACTTTTACAAAAAGTAACATACTTGAATCCTTTCTATCAAATAAGCGAGTTTTATCGAGGTATGCTGCTACAGGGATCATGCCCGAGCGCTGTGTGGCTTTTCTATGTATTTCTTTTCGGTGCCTTCGTTTTTGCTTCCGGGCTTAAAGCTTTTAGAAGAACAAAGGGATACTTTGATTCTGCGCTATAGGATCATCTGTCATTATGTTTTTGCAAATTTGCGCTCGAGCTAAAAACCCAATATTTAAATAACGCCTAGGCACATGAAAAACCTATTATGTCTTTACAATAGTTACCAGACATACACCGATACCGTTTATCAACATGTCAGCGCCTTGGGAAAGCATTCGCGGCATCGGGTTTTTTTTGCTCATCACGATCAGGATGTTCTGTATAAAGTTGACTTGTCGCGCTTTGATGCGGTGATTATACATTACTCGGTCCGGCTTCCATATAATCAAATTTCTCCTGCATGGATTGAGCCTCTTGCGAACTTTCCCGGTTGCAAGGCTCTTTTCATACAAGACGAATATGATCATACTCATCGCTCATGGTATTGGATTCAAAAGTTGGGTATCCAACTAGTATTTAGCGTAGTTCCTGATCAAAACCTACCCATCATTTACCCCACAAAGCAGTTTCCCTCAACGCGCTTCGTGAGTGTGCTCACTGGTTACGTGCCAGATAGTTTTCCACTGTCGAGCAACCTTCCCCCCCCCTCACAGCGGACTTGCTGGTTGGGTTACCGAGGTCGGTCATTGCCAATACGTTATGGAAGACTGGGTCAGGAGAAAATCGCCATCGGGGCAATGGTGAAGGAGTGGTGCGAAACACACAATATTAAGTGCGATATAGAATGGAGTGAGGAGGCGCGCATATATGGCCCTGCATGGTTTAAGTTTATTGCTGGTTGTAGAGCCATGTTGGGCTCAGAGAGTGGCTGTAATGTCTTTGATTGGGAGGGTGATTTGGAGCAAAGAATTAAGGCGTACCGGGATCGATACCCGCAAGCATCTGAAGAATCAATCTACGGTGCCGTGGTCGCACCAACTGAAAGAAATGGGCTAATGAATCAAATTTCACCACGCGTGTTTGAGTCAATAGCGCTACATTCTGTGCTAATTCTTTTTGAAGGCAATTACTCTGGAGTTCTTGAGCCAGGACGTCACTATATTGTCTTAAAGAAAGACGGCAGTAACCTAAGGGATGTATTCGCCCAATTGCAAGATGGCAAAATTGTCGACAGCATATCTGATCGTGCCTATTCAGATATAATTTCTTCAGAAAAATATAGCTACAAAAAGTTTGTGGGGCGAATTGACCAAGAATTAGAAAAGGAACTGCTTCGGCAAAGTTGAAATATAGAAAGCGGGTATAAAATAACAGTTTTTACTACAGCCCCATTTCGTGGCGAATCACCGAATTCCACGTCTTGTTATTCTTTGTGGCAGATGTTAGCAATAAATGTATACAATAGATCGCCATCAAAATTACTACTCATCATTAAAAAAATCTTGCCCGATTTAATCCTGCGAAGAATAACTTTTAAGCGAACCAACGCCTTGCGGCAAAATTATTATTATAGCAATTCCCGGACACTTATCACCACCACGCCAATCCGCGCCAATCCACCAAGTGCCGTTAATTTCTACAAAAAACGGACGACGGCTATATTAAGAAGTATGATGTTTAATAAAAGGGGTCTTCTTAGTTATTGTAAAATCTCCTTGCGCTAATTATGTGTGGAATCTTTGGCTTTGTATCGGATTTCCCCCGTCGTAATACTGCGGAAGTTAACATGGCTTTGGTCAGGGGACTTGAAGCCATTGCGCACCGCGGCCCCGATGGCCGGGGGACTTGGTGTTCGCCGCACCGACAAGCTGCATTTGGCCACGTCCGTCTCTCCATCATCGATCATGAAAGTGGGTGCCAGCCGATGACTACTTCGGACGGTCGTTATACGATTGTTCTGAATGGAGAGATCTACAACTATCTCGAACTGCGCGAGGAGCTTGGATCGGATGCATTCGTCACAAAGTCGGATACGGAGGTAGTGCTTCAAGCATTTGCTCGTTGGGGACCGCAGGCGGTCGACCGCCTGCGAGGCATGTTTGCTTTTGCTATTTGGGACAACAAAGAGAAGTGTCTTTTTCTGGCTAGAGATCGCTTTGGGATCAAGCCTCTCTACTGGTGCCGCGAAGATAGCACCCTGTATTTTGCCTCGGAGGTTAAAGCGCTGCTTCCATTCTTAAAAGAGCGCGCAGCCAGCCCTGCGGCTTTGTCGGACTATTTCTCTCTGCAGTTTTGCCTTGGCGACAAAACCCTCATGCACGGGGTTCGGCAAATGCCGGCGGCGCACTACGCCATTGTTCGACCGGGCGAGAAACTCAAACCCCAGCGCTACTGGGAGGTTCACTATGAAATCGATTACGATCACAACGAAGAGTGGTTTGTAGGGAGACTGAAAGACCTGCTTGATCAGTCCATTGCCATGCACTTGCGGGCAGATGTGGAGGTAGGTGCCTACGTCAGCGGGGGGGTGGATTCGAGTTTGATTGCGGCTTTGGCCAGGCGTAGCCGGGATGGGCGTTTCCAAGCGTTCCATGGGCGCTTTACCGATGGCGGGGATTTTGACGAGGCGAACTATGCGCGGGCGCTCTCAGATGACGAAAATATGCAGCTCCACGTGGCGGACATTGGGGAAAAAGACTTCGTGGAAAACATTGCGAAGGTCATTTGGCATTTGGATCAACCGACGGCCGGCCCCGGATCTTTTCCGCAGTACATGGTCTCTAAAAGGGTCGGGGAGAACATCAAGGTGGTCCTCGGAGGGCAGGGCGGAGATGAGATTTTCGGTGGCTACGCGCGGTATTTGGTGGCTTATTTCGAGCAGTGCATTAAGGGCGCCATCGAGGGGACGCTTCACAACGGACACTACGTGGTGACCTATGACTCCATCATCCCAAACCTGCAGTCCCTGCGCCAATACAAGCCGATGCTGCAGGAGTTTTGGTCCAAGGGACTCTTCGAGGAGCGGGACGCACGCTATTGGAGACTGGTCAACCGCGCCAACACGTTCGGCGAAATCATCTCGCCCGACGCCATCAACCAAGAACAAACATTTGCAGATTTCAAAGAAATTTACTGGGGTCCGAACATCGGTAAGGAGGCTTATTTCGACTCCATGACCCACTTTGATTTCAAAACTCTCCTGCCAGCGCTGCTCCAGGTGGAAGACCGCATGAGTATGGCTCATGGCGTGGAGGCGAGGGTGCCATTTTTGGACCATCCGCTCGTTGAGTTTGCCGCAACAATCCCAGCTGACATCAAATTCAAAAATGGTGAGCTGAAGCGTCTACTCCGGGTCGCCTTCGGTCAGCAACTTCCCAAGGCAATACGAGAGCGCAAAGACAAAATGGGCTTTCCTGTGCCGCTTAATCTCTGGCTGCGCCGCGGAGGGGCGGCACGCGACTTCATCGGAGACCTTCTCGGTTCGGATCGAGCGAAAACACGCCCCTATTTGAAGCCGGGTTTCTCCGTGGACAAAGCCCTCAATGGACAAAGTGCCTACGGCCGTAACCTTTGGGCGCTGATCAGTTTGGAATTATGGTTCCGGCAATTCATCGACGAGCCTGCCGCAGATTCGGTGAATTAGCCGTACATTGGGACCGGCCACGCTCCGGTTGTTAAAGCGAATAAAATGAATAAGCACCTGATGGCTCAGGTCAAGAGCTCCGTCATTTATGGTGTCGGTAGTGCATTGCGAAAGTTTATCCTGCTTTTTCTATTACCAGTTCTAACGAAATATTTGTCGCCCGTTCAACGAGTGGTCAGCGCGTCTCCTGTTCGAAAAGGTGATGGGCGTAAAAGTGCTCGAGGTGGTGCCTGCAAATATCATTCCGTCCAAGTTCCTTTGCAAATACATTCTGCCTCTGACCATGTTTAGGGAAGTTCTGTGTGTTTTAACAAAAAGCGCAAGGCTCGCATCCAAACGCTTGTACATGACTCTAAGAGGCTGGCTCTTCCACCCGATGGAGATAAACGTCGTGGTCCTGTTCCGAATACTGAGACTGGTCAGTCGCTAGAGGATCATCGAGGTGATCAGTCACCGTGGAGGCGTCTGCACCTTTACTCGGTCGATTGCATAGCAGGAGAACGTTGAGCGGCTTCATAATGGAACTTTTCGGAGCCATGAGATCCCTTTCGCTCTCCTGAACATGTCTACATTTCTCATTCGGAATTTTAACCACAATATTTAGTCGTTCCTTCGCTGCTGTCCGGTTATAAGCTATTCATTTCCAGTTGGTTAAAGTTTAAATCCAGATTTATTCGGGAACTAATATTCAAAAGTAATCCACTCAAGGGTGTTTTACCAAATGGGTGAACACTCAAAATCTGCAAAGCATTGCGGAGACTCCTCGGCAATTTTAGGTTCTTGTGCAGGGTGGCTACCAGACGTATGTCGTCACAGCGATCCAAATCTGAGTTTTTACCGCGTTGAGGCTCGTCCCGAAGTAGTGCTTGATCCTCAGATTGCCCTAACACTGATCGCTAGGAAGTAAAAAAGTTCAGAAGCTACGCAGTGGACCTAATGCAAAGATGAATTTAAAAATTGTGGATCGGTAAAATGTAACTTTTATGAAAATTAAGGCGAGACTTATAAAGTTAAAAAGTTGGTTCATATCGATTTCGGCAGCCCTAATCTTGGGGCTTGGTGGTTTGTACGTCATCGGTTTTACTGAGCCCCAGGCAATCTCTGGTTATTCCCAAAGTGAAAAATCAGTAGCCATTGAGCTGACTCACGCAAAAAAACCAATTAAATTTTTGATGCTCCCAAATGTACCGGAGACTCTGAATATTGAGTTGCTCGAAAAAAATTCAGAGAATTTAAATTTAAACCAAGGAAAAATTACTATTCAAATAAAAAATGAGCCCACCAGTGGCGAATACTCGATACTAATATTTTCTGGAAGTGATTACCTTGAGCTTGTGCGCCAATCACAACATTGGTTGAAAAGCACCTTCAATTTCGATCGTCCCGGAGGTTACACAATCTTAGGCAGGCGATCGTTGGCTACCAAAGACTCTACGAAAGCAGGGCTGACACCGTTGGTGTTTTTTAAGAAACCAGAAAAATTAAGATTTAAGCCTGCAAGCGTATCGAGTTACGATGAGATCAACTACGCGACCGGGCTTTTAAAAAAAATGTGGTCGAAGCCAATATTCACAGGTCCAACTCCTCAGAGTTATTCGCAATTTCTAGAGACGACATTTCAAGAAAAAATGAGGCGGGTACAGACTGGTGAGTTTGCAGTCATGTGCCAAGGATTTAGAGACCTGTTTTTGCACGCATCTTCAGCAGATGATCGTTTTCGTGTTCGGCCCGTTGAGGCACATAACTACTCGCCCCAAATTCCTGATCTCATATCATTCAGTCATTCAACTGCTGAGGTTTATGTAAGCTCTCTTAATAAATGGGTTTTATTTGATCCGTGGCTAGGGATAATTGTTACAGAAAATGGTGTGCCAATAGGGGCGGCAGAGATGGCACAACTTAAAGGTCAAGAAGCTTTAGTTGTCGTGCCTTTGATGGATCATCTACCAAGAGTGTATAAAACAAAAGATGGGCAATTAGTTAACAACCCATTTGTGCCTAAGGACGTACGTCTGTTTGAATTTTCGCGTCAAGTATTAGGATGCTCTCCGGGTTACCAAGAGTATTTCAAAACATTCGTAGTCCGTGACTATCTAATCAAGTAGACGACTTCGGTCAAAAAAGTTTCGGGCCAGAACAATGGGTCCTCTAGTAACGTTACCTGCAAATCATCCAGATGATTTCGCCGTAGATGTTTCCCATTCTGGGGATTGATGGCAAAATGAGGTAATGTGTAGTAAGGCGTATTTTGTTTTCGGTTTAAATTCCGAATGAGAAATGTAAACAAGTGCAGGAGAGCGAAAGGGATCTCATGGCTCCGAAAAGTTCCATTATGAAGCCGCTCAACGTTCTCCTGCTATGCAATCGACCGAGTAAAGGTGCAGACGCCTCAACGGTGACTGATCACCTCGATGCATTTGTCAATTTCTCGCGCCACCGGGTAACGCAATTGTCTTTTCTCCGGCGTCTGCCATCTCGACTCCAACTCGAGCGCTTCGATGTGGTCATTGTACACTATAGCATTGCCGTCGGATACCTTCGTGATCACTATATCAATGCTGAAGCGCAAGCCCGTGTTCGAGATTTTAATGGTCTAAAGGTCGTCTTTATCCAAGATGAATATCGATCCGTTCATTCGGTCTGGGAGTTCCTAAAAAATCTGCGCGCCGATATTCTTTTTACGTGTGTTCCCGAGGGTGAGATCGAAAAAGTATACCCGGATGGGGTGTTGCCGCATGTCACGAAAATCAACACTTTGACCGGCTACGTTCCCAAAAATCTGGTGAGTCGCATGCCTCGGAAAATAGTGGATCGCCCAATCGACGTGGGCTATCGAAGCCGGAAACCTCCGTTCTGGCTCGGCCAGCTGGGCTATGAAAAAAGGGAAATTGCATCAACTTTTATTGTGCGGGGGAAAGAAACGAGGTTGCAGATGGATATCTCCTGCGAAGAAGCGGACCGAATTTACGGTGAGAAATGGATCGATTTTGTCTCCTCATGCAAAGTCATGCTTGGTGTTGAAAGCGGTGCCAGTGTATTTGATTTTACGGGCGTAATTCAGAAGACTGTCGATGAATACATGGAAGTGAACCCAAGTGCGGGTTTTGAACGTGTGCACAAAGAATTTCTGCAGCCTTACGAAGGCCGCATCCGTCTTAACCAAATCTCTCCACGTTGCTTCGAGGCGGCAGCGCTCGGCACCGTTATGCTGCTTTACGAGGGCGAATATTCGGGAATTCTCAATCCGGGAAGGCACTACATTCCGCTTAAGAAAGACTTCTCTAATTTCAACCAAGTAGTGGAATTACTGAAGGACAACGATGCACTCCAAGAGATGGCCGATAGAGCAAGGCAAGAAGTCGCATTGAATCCCCGTTATTCTTACCAATCTTTTATCAAGAAGTTTGATGAGGAGGTTGAAGCCAAATTTTTTGCTTTAAATAAGCAACCAGTCCTAAAACCTTATGATAATTTGGCCTTCAAATTCGCCTTGCTGCGGAGCCCGATTTATTGTGCCCATCGTTTTGTCTCAAGGTCAGCTCAGCGGGTTTTCTTGGCCAGTCGGCTTCGCCAAATAATTTTTCGGATTTGGGATAGAGTACCGCTTAGCAAGCGAACCATACTGCGGCCTCTTTTACAGATGCTTGGTAGGTGATGCTGCCAGGAATTCGCACACAACTTCGGCGTCAATAAAAAGTAAAAAGCTCCGTAGATGGAGAACGTATCACTTTGGTCTGGCTCGGAGGGTAAGTAGTAGCCGTTATTTTCTTTTGTTGCCCCACCCGAAGCGATTACGAATAATGTTCTTGTCGAAGACGTTGTCCTCATATGTATTGTTAGAACGATCCAAAAGGGTCGTGTTGATTAATTACCTAGCGATTGTATTTGGGGGGTCGTTAATTGAACGCATTCCTTCCCATGTGGATCCATGCATTACCCTTGCGGTGTGTGATCGTCCCTTTGAAAGTTCATATGCGACAGCTGCCTACTAGTAGCCGACTGGCATCGCTTTCCAACTGGTCAGGATATTCATCAGATCGGATTGTCCCGGAGCGCGGATTCGTTTTTACCAAACCCATCCCAGAAGGAATTGAGGATGTAGTCAGGGCTTCACTTTGAGCGAGCGTGGTTCCATCAAAACCCCCCGAATTTGCTTCGTGGTTGCTGTGCCATACACCGCAAACGTATTCTTGGCTCCGCACATCTTGGCTCTGGCGCGTAAGTACCGGGTCGCAATTGCGTTAAACGGAGCAACTCAGGACCTTCGGCCGGAGCTTAGGCAAACCCAAATTCACAGGTTCGGCATAGTAAGGGAAATCGCGCCTTTCTGCGATCTTATTGCCCTCATCTCCTTATGGAATCTTTTTAGGCGGGAGCGTTTTGATATTATCCACTCAATGTCTCCCAAGGCCGGCCTACTGGCCTCGGTTGCGGGGTTTCTGGCTGGTGTGCCTGTGAGGATTCACTGGTTCACCGGGCAAGTTTGGGCAACAAAACGCGGATTGATGCGTTTCTTGCTTAAAACAGTGGATCAGATCACTTCACGCTGTGCGAATCACATACTGTCGGATAGTCAGTCGCAAGCGAACTTTCTTATTAAAGAGAAAGTATTATCAAAACGTAAATTACAGGTACTTGCTAGTGGGTCGACAAGTGGAGTCGACGTCCTTCGGTTTCATCCTGAATTAAAGACTCGGAATCGGATTCGAGCGCGGTATGGAATTCAAGATCATGCTATAGTTGCTCTTTTTGTGGGCAGAATGCAGCCTGAAAAAGGGATAAGGGAATTGTGTTCTGCCTTTCTTGCGGCCACAGAATCATGTCCGCAACTTAACTTAATTCTAGTTGGTCCGGACGAGGCTAACATGGAGAAGTACGTTCGAGGCGTACTGGCCAATGCATCAAAGAAACTGCACTGGGTGGGATTCACGGATAAGCCTGAGAAATATATGGCCGCATCTGACTTTCTGGTTTTACCGAGCTATCGAGAAGGATTCGGATCTGTAGTGATCGAAGCAGCCGCCTGCGGAATTCCTAGCATCGGCACCGATATTTATGGGTTGTCAGATGCAATTGTCGATGGT
>Ga0187843_10000320_pt1 | contig 36057 bp, 53 predicted proteins | sample SpaLakP09_SKY_43_FD_134516 | JGI IMG/M metagenome (GOLD analysis project Ga0187843, IMG submission 134516) | Oligotrophic lake water microbial communities from Sparkling Lake, Wisconsin, USA - SP09_SKY_43 | ecosystem: Environmental > Aquatic > Freshwater > Lake | place: USA: Sparkling Lake... | reverse complement strand
GGAGGGAGGGGTCCATGTTTGGACGTTTCAAATATACTTTTCTATAATAAAAAATTCCATTTTCAATGTAAATTTAAATATGGATATACAAGACCAACTAAAATTATTAATAAAATTCCAATATCAACAGTTCTAACAATTTTTTTATATTTTAAAGGTAATTTTTCATATTCTTTTAAATAAGAAGGTGGTTTTGCCCATCCCCACATCCATCCTAAAATTGTAGGTTTTAATCTATCATTACAATCAAAAATTAAATCATACCATGCCATTAAAACATAAGCTGAACATGCTAATAAAAAAGCTAGGATATAATCATGTTGCCAAAATCTAGGATGTGGCATCCAATAAATAAATAATACAAATGCAGAAAATACAAGACATTTAGGATTTAAATAAAGAGGAGTTCCAAATAAACCACCACCCATTATAATTATGATATTAAATATAAAATATAAAATATAAAATATAAAATATAAAATATAAAATATTAAAAACGATTTTGGTATAAGATTAATATTATTAGTAAAAAAATGGGTTATATATTCTTTAAAAATGAATTTCCAACTTCTGAAGATACTGCAAAACATTTCCAAGAAATATTTAATACATATTCAAATCGTCCAGATTTAGCAGAACAATTTCATTCACAAGTTTTAAAACCTTTTGGTAAAGCAATGTCAGATTATAGATATAATACTGATTATTTCCCATGGAATCCTTTTATTGGTGGTATATTTACAAAAATTAATAATATTTCTATTTGGAATACTTTAATTGAAACTAGACATATGCCACATAGAAGAATGCTTTTAGCTGTTTTACTAATTTGGGGTTTTGCTAGTCATGATGAATATGAATGGACTTATGAAGATGAAAATAAATTATTTATTGAATTTGAAAATTCTGAAATTCTTAAAAAAGCTTTAGCATATTCTCATATTTATCCATAATTTATTAAAAATTAAAAATTTTATTAAAATTAAAATGGATTTTTTATTGTAAAATAATATTAATAAAGAAAAGAAAATGATTTCTTATAATGAACAAACAGATCAATATTCAGTTTCTGTTTGTTCAGGAAATTATACTTTACCTATTGGGGTTGAACCACAATATAAATTAGATCCAATTGGTTATTTTATAAGTTATATTGAAGATAATTTAGTTATACGTATACCTCTAAAAGATTATGAATATGAAGAAATCCATGAAAGTATTAACTAAAAACGGATTTTTTGTTATTTTATAAATATTTTATAAATTTTATTATAAAAAATGCTAGTTTCTCTTCCTAATAGCACATCAGCATTTCAAGTTCGTGCAAGTAATCCTTATAATGTTCGTTCATTGTCAGGTAGTGTTGTACCTATTGGAGATGCTTCTATTACAAGAGTAGGTAAAACACATATTGCTATTATTGTTGATGGTAAACAAATTCTTAAAATGAGACTATGTGATACTGATTTTCTACATGAAGCTTTTAATTCATATATTAAGGCAGCTACAATTGCTTTGAAAAATCGTGCAAGTGAAGAAACTTATTAAATTAAAAATATTAAAAATAGAAAACTATAATTTTTTAACCCATACTTGTGGACCAGCATTACGTTTTTGAACTTTTGAAGGATCAAAATCATCACCTGCTAACATTGTAGATGAAAAAGGTTGATTATTTGTCCATAATGAATCATCACACATTTTAAATGATGGATGATCACTTGCTTTATACCAAAATACTTGATCTTCTAATCTATTTGATTGAACACCATTAGCTATAACAAGACATTCATAATTTTCTGTACATTGATCCATAAATTGACAAAACATTTCAAATGTTGGAAACATACCTGCATAATTATCATAAATTCTTTTTCTATTTGTAATATTATTTTCACGTAAAATAAATACAAAATCTATATTTGTTCTTAAATTTGGTGTAATACCTAAAGGATATTGCATAGTTATCAGAGTTACCATATCTATATGTCTGCCATTCATAAAAATATAACGTGTAGATTCTTCATTAATCCATGATTTATCATATAAACAATCATCTAAAATTAAAAATGCACGTGGATCAGAATTTGATGATCCACCATGTGTTTTTTTATCATGATTTCTTGATTGTTTTACAGCTAATTGTCTTTTAATAGCATTCATAACAATTTCAGGTTTATATTTGTCATGAATTAATTTAGATGGAACCATATCTTGAAAAAAAGGATTTGCAACTTCTGTACCAGAAATTACAGTTCCAACTGGAAAACAATTTCTTGTATTTGCTAAAATATCTCTAACTAAAAAAGATTTTCCAGTATCTTTTTTTCCAATTAAAACTATCATTGGAGATTTTCGTGAATCTATTTCACATCTCTCAACTAAGGTCTGAACATTAAATTTCTTAATTTGAAAATTCATTGCGTGAACTTTTGCTTAATTTACTACGAAGATTATAATTAATATGACTAAGCGTAAATCTGAACTTCGGTGTTTACCAACAGAACTTCAGATTTGTAAAACTAAATATAAAAGTGAATTATGGAATATTCATAAATTACAACCTTTTTTTCCACCAATTGAATGTTTATTTAAAACTGAAAAATTAGATAAATTATCATTAGGTATAAAATTTCCTCAAATTTTAGATGCTGAAGGTTCTACATTAAAATTATCTACTTCAGATGTTCAAGTTCATCCTAAAATTACTATGCTTATAAGTCCATATAAATGGATGAAAGGTGGAATGTCAATGGGTTTACCAATGTCATCTGATCTTGCACAAAAAGTTCATCAGAAATTACAAACACCTAATAATGCAGGATATGTAGGTTCTATATTATCTGTAGTTCTTTCTAAATGTCAACATTTTCCTCAAATTTATGGAACTTTTACTGGAATTGCTAAAGAACATAAAATAGATATTTCTGATGATTATGAAGATTTATGTGATGAATCATGGTTTACTAAAAATATTGGTAAAACATTTGATTTAAAATTAGATTCAGAAGTTGGACAAACTATACAATATTCTAGAAAAGCAAGATTAAATTTAGAATTTGGTGATGATATTGAAATTGATGATATAGAAGAATTAAAAGTAGATTTAGATTTACAATTAAATAATGAAGAACCTGCAGAATTAAAACAAGTTTTTCATGAAAAAGAAGATAATTCAGAAACTTCATCTGTATCAACTACAGAATTATTTGAAATTGATTCTATGGCTTCATCATTTGATGAATCATGGGATTCAGAAGAAGACGAATCATTTGCTTGGGCTATATTTAAAGATGTTCCTGTTCAATTAACTATTATGGAAAAATTAGAAGGAACATTTTATGAACTTTTAAAAGATTCTGAACATGAAAAACATCTTGCATGGTTAGGACAAATTATTTTTGCGTTAGCTTTTGCACAACGTAATTTTGCTTTTACTCATAATGATTTACATGGAAATAATATTATGTTTAAAAAAACTTCTAAAGAATTTTTATATTATTCTACAGAAGGAAAATCATATAAATTACCAACATATGGTTATTTATTAAAAATTATAGATTTTGATCGTGGTATTGGATCAATTAAATTACAAGGTATGAAAGAACCTAAATTATTTATGAGTGATCAATTTAATTTTTGTGAAGAAGCAGGTGGACAATATAATTCAAGTCCATTTTATACATCAAAAGTTCCACCAATTAAACCAAATTCTTCATTTGATTTAACAAGATTAGCTACTGCATTATTTTGGGATATTTATCCTGAAGGACCAGAATATGGAGAATATCAAAATTATCCAGTATTTAAATTATTTATGAAATGGATGACTTTAGATCAAGGTTCAGTATTATTTTTTAAGAAAAATCCTAAAGTAGATAGATTTATTGGATTTTCATTATATAAAGCAATTGCAAAATATAGTAAAAATGCTATACCTCAAAAGGAAATTTCTGCATTAGATTGTTTCTTAGGTGAATGTCCTGTTGAGGAAACACCATTAATTATTGAGGATTAATTCTAATTCATCAAGTTCATTTAAATAACCATCTATAATTTTATAAGAAAATTGTAAATATATTTTATTTTGTAGACGATCTTTTACAGGATATGAATCTATAATATAATTAAATTTATTCTCTACAAGAATATTTTTAAACTTTTTAATTTTTTCTTCAGATAATTCTTTTAATGCTCCACCATAAAATGTAGCTTCTTTTCCTTTACCATTAGCTGTTGCAGTATCTACACCAGTTCTTAAAATCCATGATTTATAATGTTCAATTTTAGGAATCATTTTTTATAGTAATGTTTATTACCATAAAAAAAGTTCGTTTTTTTCTTATTTTAAGCATACCAACGCCCCTTATCTTTTTTAATAACTTTTTTACGAATTAATATAGCAAGTTCTTGAGATTCTTCTTTTGACATACCCTTAGAAACTGCTTTTATAAATAAACGATAAATTTCATCTTGTTTCATATGTTGTGCTTCATTATCATTTAGAATAAGTTCAAATTCTTCAATTTTTTCTTTAATATCCATTTATCTTTTATTATATGTTATTATTGAAATATGTTAAAATCTAATATGAACATGCATTAAAAATTATGAGACCAATTAAATTAATTATTTTCTACGTCCAATAAAAATAGTATATAATCTATAAAACCCAAAAAATATACCTAAAGATGTAGATAATAAAAAATACCATTTATATCTTTCTTGAACTTCATATACAATAATATAAAGATTGACTACAATACTTGTTATAGCAAAAATTGTAACTAAAATATAAAATAATTCCATTTATTATTAAAAAATATTAGAAAGTAGGAACACCAACAAACATTTCTTCAACAACTTCAGGTTTAGTTTGTGAAACAACTTCTGCTACTTTTTCTACAACTTCTGTTACATCATCTGAAGATAAAGAATAACCAGTTCCACCAGATAATAATGCTGCAACTGTAGTAATTTTTAAAGCTGTTAACCAATCAATAGGTTCACTACGCATACGTCTATCAACAACATATAAAATAAAACTTAATAAAGTTACTATTACAACAATATAAATTAACATCATTTTATTGTTGTTAATTTAAAAAATTTTATAAATTTAAAACGAGTGTGTCTTCTCCAACTTTTGATTGAATTTCATCTAATGGATCAATTTCTCTTTCTGGTTCTTTTTGTTCAAGATTAATTACTTTTACTTCTGAATTTTCTACTTCTTTATCTTCTTGAAGTTCTAATGCAGACATATCTAATTCATCACCTAAAGAAATACTTTTTGGACGTTGTTGCAATTCATCAGAATCAGAATCAGAATCAGAATCAGAATCAGGTACATCTTCAAATAAGACAGTTTTAGATGCTGATGGTGGCGCTTGTTCAGGTGGTTCAGTAAAATAAGATTTTGCAATAATTTCCCATGGTAAAAATGTTCTAACAACATCATCTAAAGTTTTATGAATTATTTGTTCAATTTCTTGACGATTTTTAGCTTGTTGTTCAGATGGAATACCAGTCTTAAATAAATATGCTACTTGCCATAATTTTCTAGCAGAATGTTTATATAATTCATGAACAAATTTTGTTACGTTTGGACGATCAAATTCTACTTTAACTTGTGATGATGAACCACGATATTGTAAAGCAGCAAAAGATTTCATATATGCTAAAAAAACACCCATTAAAATATCATCAATATAAGAACATTTAGATACTTTTAAAATACGTTCAACTTCTTCAGAAAGAGTATTTTCTGACCAATCTGGAATTTTAGTTAAAAGATTTTGAAAAGTTCTTAAAGTTTCACCAGGTTGTTTATTTTGTTCACATAATTTTACAGAACTTTCATGAATACTCCAAAAACCTTCAGATAATCTTGGAACTAATAAAGTAGATAAATATTCACGTAATTGTATTTTTGCAATTTCAGTATCTCCCATTTTTCTTTTTAGAAAGAATCAATTTATTAAAAGAAAAACGGATTAATTATTGATAATAAAATTATTAATAATTAAAACTAGAACTAAATGGATCCTGACTTTGATGATAATTGGAATATTGCTTCACTTAATAATCCATCACCAACTCCACCAGAATCTGATGACGAAGAAAATCTGTAAAAACGGATTATTTGATTTTTAATTTAATATATTTTAAAAAAAACCTATCATGGATTACCTTTCTGACCTAAAGAAGATTCAAACTACTCTCAATGAAATTATTAATAAACTAGAGGGTGTTGAAGTTCCTAAGGAAAAGAAGGGAAAGGCATCTAAGAAAACTGCAGAAACTGCAGAAACTGAAGATTCTAAGCCAGAGAAAGTTAAGAAGAATCTACCAATGATGACAAAACCTATCACAGAACAACTAAAAAGTGTTCTTGATGATGTTGGTGTTGGTATGACTGATGAACTAAAGAAGGAATTTGCTAAGCAAATGAATTCTATGACAAAAGATGATTTTGCTACAAAGAAGCTAGAACTACATATTGAAGATTTTGCTTTGTCAAAGCGCCCATCACCTCAAGGTGGAAGTGGCGTTCAACCTGCTCCTGCAAAAGAAGAGGTTACAGAACTTACTTACAAACAACTAAAGGAACTAAAGGGTTTTAAAGAAACTGATGTCCCTCATGTGTTTTCAACTAAGAAAGGTCTAGTAACTGGCCCAGCTGAAATTCCTGAAGAGGATATGGATGAGGGTGTATTTGAAGGTGCAGATATTTTGATTGGTGAAAAGACTCGTCGTGTTTATAACTCTGAAGAAGAGTTTATGGGATGGTGGGGATTTGGTAAGTTTAAAGAAGCTGACATGTAATCTAACAAATTAGAAAAAAACATTTTTTATATTTCTTCAAGTTCTTTTAATGTTTGTTGAGTTTCAGATATGGTTTGTTTTGAAATAACTGATTGAATTTTATTCAAATATGAAAAATTAATATAATTTAAATCATAACATAAAATTAGAAATACAAATAATAATAATAAGAAAATTAATGAAGGTGTAGAAAATAATAAACCTAATACACCAAGTCTAACATCTGCTGCACCAAATGATATAAATCCACCAAGAATTATTGTAGCAAATAAATATCCCCAAACTGATGACCAACCTAAACCTTCAACTACTAATCTATATGATGAATATGAAAAATATACACCTAAAATTGAAACTAAAAAATAAAATAAAATTGATGCTAAAATTCCAGGATGATTAGGTTTATCTTTATTATTTAATGTTGGTGCAGTCAAATCAAAAACTTCCCCATCATCTTTTGTTAATAATGAAGGTTTACCACCATTAATTGAAATTAATCCTTGAAATGTTTTTTTAACACCTGGTGCAGGATCTATAATACCAAATGCTTGTGGACTAACAGTAAAATTTAAATTTCCATCTTGAATTAATAATGATGTTTCTTTAGTAACATCTGTCCATGATGGTTCTGCACCATAAGTTGCTTTTTTTACAGATAATCCAACAATTGTTTCATCTGAATTACCACTCATTATACTTATTATTATTAAGAAGAAAAGACTACATTTGCAATTCCTCTAGTTATACGTAAAAAGTTATATGATTCAACATATGCCCGAATATTATAGGTATATTGATAAACTTGTAATGCTGGTTTTGTTACTGTATTTATTACCTGTTCAGGACTAAAATTTCTTGCTGATTGAACAGTTATTGGATTATTAGATAAGACTGTAGATTTAATTATACATGCAGATGAACTAGTTGGTTGAGTCGTAAATGGAGGTAATTGTAAATTTAATCTTAAAATAGTTTTATTAAACATTGAACCATTTAAATGTCCTGATGGTTGATTTGTATGATCTAAAGCAAATGAATAAGTTGATATACCCTGTAAAGGTAGACCAGTTTGATGTTTATAATTTTGTAAATATTGAAAAAAATCATAACTTTTAGTTCCAAATCTTTCAGCTCCATCTAAAATAATATTTGCATCAACAATAATATTTTCTGATGATTGATTTGTCCCTAAAGCTAAACCCGATGAATACCATGGAGTAATTTGAGAAAAATATGGTGATGGAACATTTTCATATAAATTTGTATAATTATCATAATCATTTTCTCTTTGAACATCATTTCTTTGTCCTACCCAAATAATTCTTGTGCATAAATTATGTATTCCTAATTCTACATCATTACCACCACCAACAACGCCTAGAGATTGAACCATATTAATATCACGAAATTTATATGATGCATCACTTTTAGCTAAATGTATCATTTCAGTATCACTTAAAAAAATATAATTTGCTTCAATATAAGGTCTTAAATTCCATGTAACTAAAGAAGGATTAATTGGAATACCTGCAGAATCTGGTTTACTAAGAAATTTTGATAAATTAAATTCAGGTGAAGCAGGATCTCCTTTAATTCTTTTTCCAAATGTTAAACTAGAATCACGAACATCTCTAACTGTAAATAAATCATATATACTAGCAAATTCTACAACAATTTCAACTTCTGAATATTGTAAAGCAATTAATGGTAAAGCATGTCCAATATCTTCACAAAACCAAAAATGTAATGGGATTATAAGATCTCTACCTAAAATTGAAGGTTGTCCTTGTAAAGAATGTGGATATTGATTTTTTCTTTCAAATGCATTTGCAGGATCATTTAATTCAGGTAAATGTCCAATCATTTTATCAATTATTTTACGTTTATTTGAATCATGATGTAAATATGAATATAATTTCATCCATTCACCTGAATGTGTTGTTATAGCTGAACCATTAATTAAAATAGAAACTGATCTTATCATATTATAACCTAAATTTTTAACCCATTGAAATTCATAACCAATTGCTGTTGCATCAGGTGCTAATTCAGGATGTAAACCACGAGTTATAGGATTTATAGATGAATATATATCTGGTAATGAAACATGAATATACATATCATGAACTAATTGTGCATTTCTATCTACACGTGTTCTAAATGTTTTTGGTAATGATGCAGATAAATCTAAATTTGATGAACGAAAATCTAATCTAAAGTGTTCCATAGCAAATTCAGTATGACGTTTATAAACAGATTTAAAATGAGTAAATGAAGGTGAACCAGTCACAAGTTGGTCTTGTGCTCCTTTATTTACTAATTGCATTAAGCCACCAGGCATTTCTTCTTATTCTATTCTTAGGTTTATCTCTTAAGCCAAATGACCCATACCAAATAAATCACAATGTGTTAATTTAACACCTGCTACATCACTATATGAATACACTTTAGCTGTATATGTTCCAGGAGGAACTTGAACTGTTGTTCTTTGTTGTAATGTAATATTACTATATATATCTAAACTTCCTGTTTTTTTAGGTAGATAACAAAGCATATTTGATCCAGTTATTCCATCGATAACCATGTATGACTTAACTAAATATTCTGTATTTTTTGTATTTAAAAATTCTAAGGAAGCAGTTGACCATAAATGTCCACTATATTCTGTAATAATATTAATAGTTGAAATTTCTTGTGGTATTTCAGTTAAATCTATAGTTGTTCCTGAATTACCTGAAAAACCTGATGGAATTTCAGATGGACCTGTTGCACCTTTAGGTCCACCAAAAACTGTAACTCCTCTAGGACCTGTGGGACCAGTTGCTCCAGTAATACCTTTTGGACCTATACATCCAGTTGTTCCCTTTGGACCTGGATTTTTGAATTGAACTCCAAGATCAGTATATCCAGCACCAGCTGTATATCTTAACATACGACCTGACATTCTTTATTATAATCTATTGCGATTCAAAAATGAAGATTTTAATTGTCCAACTTTAGTTTTCAAAATTGTTTTTTGAGAAGGAACTGGTGTTAATTTTAATACTTCAATACGATTTGAAAATCCACCAGAAGCTTCTTGAGTTTGACTTTTCAAAATATAATCAGCAGAAGCTTTAGCTCGTAAATTTATAATATCAGATACAGGTGCTCGAACATTTGATGAACCAAAATCTTTAAATGGTTCTAAAGATATACCATTATTATCATCTACAACTTTACTTACATCTCCTTCTTTAGACATAATAAATCCTTTATAAGCTAATGAAGGGTGAACAACTTTAATATATTGTTGTAATTTTCTAAGTTCTGGTATATGTTGTTGTGGGTCATCATCTGTTGAAGAAGCAATACCATTTGCTAATTTAATATTTTTGTATGCTCCACAATCTAAATGGTCAAATACCCAAACTTCAGTAATATTATTACTTGAAACTGCTATATCTAAATGATCAAAAAATGTAGGACCCCAATTAACTCCTAAAGCTTTAATAAGATTTGTAGGATAATTTCCAGATTGAGCAGCACTTCTTTTAAAAGGAAATGTAGTATATGATTGATTTACTCCTAAAGATGAACCTGCTAAATTAAATAAACCATAAGAAAATTGAACATCTTTATAATTAACTAAGAATGATGAAAGTAATGCAGAAAAACGGGGATCAATACATCCTAAAATTAAAATCTTAGCCCCATTTCCTAAAGGAATACTACGACAAACTGTTTGAGTAATTTTATTATTTGGAGAAGGCAAACTATAAAAACATCCATCATTTCCAATAATTAATCCACTAACAGTTAATGCCGGTTGACTACCATTTAAATATGTTAATAAAGAAGAAAAATTTGAATTGTGATTAGTTAAACTATCAGTTGAACAGTTAGAATAACCATAACAGCCTAAATGATCAATAACAATTATATCTGTTATGCGATGTAATAAAATAGCAAGAGCAATATGTTCATCTAAAACTTCTTTCCAATTATTAGTTGCAAAAGCACATCCACCTGATCCAGTTTGATTTGCTCCTAATGATGCACCTTCTAAAGTTACTAAATCATAATTTGTAACTCCTAGATTTTCTAATAAATATTGTTCAAGAACATCAATATAACGTGAATCCATACAACCTAAAACTAATGCTTTTGCACTTCCACTAGCATTATTTGGAGGAGTTCCACTATAAACTGGTGTAGAATAATCAAATTTTAATGTTTGACGAGGAACAACAGTTTCTAAACGTTTAATACGAGTCATATCCGTTGTGCTCAATGGTAACGGCATTTTATATATTATAAACGAAACCAATTAATTTCAGTTGGCGTAAATAATCCTAATTTTAATAATCTTCTGTTATCTTCATATGCTTGTGCATCAAATATTTCTTTAGAATCAGGATCTAAAATTAATTCAAATCCTTTAATACGAATTTTTTGAAGACGACGTTTTTTTCTAATAGTATTTCTTAAATAAAATAAATCTTTTTCATCATTTGTTAAATTAGGTTTATAAGCTAAATCTTCAGATTTTGTTGTTGTATCAAATCTCATACATTGTAAAACTTCACCATTTTTTGAATGTAATTTTCTATGAATTTCACAATCTACTGCAGCTTGTTTTAAAAGAAGATTCAAATTTTTAATTATACGATCTTTTTCATATGCTTTTTCATACATGAATTCATCAGTTGTCATAAATGTATCTATAGGTTGTTCAGAATCATAACGTTTTAATGACATATCATTTCTTCGAATTAAAACTATATTTGGTCCATCAATTCCAGTAATTTGTTCTTCAGAAAATACAGTTACATAAATATGAACTTTAAATGTTCTTTCTGCTAAAGGTAATTTAGCATGTGAACATATTCTATTAGCACGACCAATAGCTTGTTCTAAATCACCAGGATTCCATTGTGATTCAACTATATGAACATCTCTAACATTTCTTAATGTAATACCTTCTTTTGCTGCAGTTGAACCAAACATAACACATATTCTAGTTTTAACAGAATCTTTTAAAGAAGCTGGAAAACCATCTTCATATGAATCAGCACCATTAAAAATTTGTCGAATATAATTACGTTCTATTTCTTCACTTTCAGTTAAACTACCAACAAAAAATGCATATGCTGGTTTTTTAGGATCCATAGAAGGATCTTCAATAAATCCTCCTTGAGTTTTTTCTAATTTATATTTTTGAAATCCTAATTCTTCTAATATTAATGAAAGTATACCTGTTCCTTCTAATGATTTAAATTGGGAATATACAAATTGATTATTATATGGATAATCACCAATATATTGTTTAATTCTTTGAGAAATTTCTAAGAATTTAGGTGAAAATGATTTAAGTGATTCAGGTGATAAAAATCTTTTTCTATCTTTTTTAATTTCTTCAAAAATATAATCTTTATCTTTTTCTTCACCTTCTAAAAATTCTGGTGGAATTGCATAATTACAAACTAATCTTGATATAGTTCTATAAGTTGATAAATCATCACCTAATCCTACTGATCTTCCTTTTCTTGAATCTTGTTTAATTTCTATCCATCTTACTGCTAAATATCTTAAAAATTGTTGTGGTGACATTTCAACTTTTACTAATTCTTTATCTGTTTCTATACGTTTAGGTAATAATCTTTCATCAGCACCTTTAAAATATGAAACTAAACCTTGTATTCTACGTTGAAACATTAAAGCATTTTTAATTTTTAAACCATCAATATAAGTATTAGCAAATTCTTCAAATTTTGTAGGAAGACATTCTAATTCTTCTAAGGTAGGTTCACCAAATTCACTTCCTGTAATTTTCTTTTCAAATTGTGGTTTTAATTCAGAAACCCATTCTTTAAAATCTTGTTTAAACGTTTCTTTATTATATTTTACAGCTATACGTTCATTTTTTTCATTATATACTGAAATAAAATTAGGAGGATTTCTAGTTAACATTATAATTTTTTTAATAGAATTATATTCTATAGTATCAATTTCAGGTATAGAACGAAAAAATGATGTCATCATACCTTCATCCCATGATATTGAAGTTGTTGGTATATTTATACGTTCTATAGGTCCTCTTAAAAGATTCATTAAATAAGAAATTTCATTAGGTTTATTTATTATTGGAGTTCCTGATAATAAAACTAATTTAGAATTTTTTGCTTTATAAATTAAATCATAAATTCTCATTTTTAATTCAGATTGATTTAAAACCATTCTTATAAAATTATGTATTTCATCAATAATTATAATTGAATTATCTAAAAAATCAGGTTTATCAGGTGGAAATATTCTATCAATATTTGCTTGTTGAATACCATCATAATGAATAAATGTAAATCTTTGTTCAATAGTATCATCAATTTGTTCAGATATACGTTTACGTGATTGACTATCTAAATCTTTAAAATTTGCTACTTTTTCAGGTATAGTTACATAATATTCCATATGTTTATCAATAAATTTTTGTGTAATTCCAAGTTTTAAAGCATGTTGAATATCTTTATCAGTATTAATTTTTCTAACTTCCCAATGATTTTCTACTTGATAAAATGGATCACCACATTTTCTTAATTCACCACGAAAATTTGCTTCAAGAGAAGTAGGTAACATAACAAATATTTTTCTACTATCTAATAGACTTTCAGCTACAGAAATTGCAGAACATGTTTTACCTGAACCTAAACCATGATAAATTAATAGACCTCGATAAGGTGTTTCTGCAATTAAATAATCACGAACTAATTTTTGATATGGTAATAATTCTTTTCCTGGTCCTGTGCGATTTTCACAAAGGTCAACATCTTTACTTTCTTCATCAGTATCTCTATAATTCTTAAATATACGTGTAATAAAATCTGAAAACGCTTTTCTTGATGGTAAAACATAAGTCATTTCCTCACTTAAATTTTAACAAGGAAATGATAATGGAGAACTTACTTCAAAAAAATCCAATGTTGTGGACAATATCATTATTTTTATTTATGTTTGCTTTATTTATCTATTTAAAACCTAAAATGACATTTGGTCCTAAAGGAATAATTAAACCATTTGGCGTTCAAAAAAGAGGTTCGACAGTATTTCCTTTATGGTGGTGGACATTTATAATGGCTGTTATAGCAAGAATAACTGTTAAGAAACTTGCAATTTAAAAATTTTAAATTTTAAATTTAAAATGGATTGTTTTAATATAACATTTTTGAAATTAAACTTGCATTTAAAATGCAAACAATCTCTTTTCAACAGAGTCAACTTCTCTTTGCTGATCCTGCAACTTTTGCTATCAACATTAAAGCTATCTTTAGAACAAGATTTCTTCAGTTGATTTATCAACTAGGTCTTGCTATTGAAAAAGAGATGAATATAAAATCTCATCTTGATTCACCACATTCATTTACAGAGAGTTCTCAAGAGCATCTTAAAGCCTTACTTGAAGATGCTTCTCGTGAAGTAGCTTTTCGTCAAAATCGTGCTGCTACTTTTAAAACAGATGTTACAAAGTTATTAGATGCTTTTGACAATAGTTTTAGAACTTTTAGACATGGTGAACGTCTTATCAGGTATGCTAATATGTTACTTGATATGTCTGCTCGAACTGAGTAAACAAAAATGGATTTTTTTTCATTAATTAATTATTTATTAACTATTTGAAAAAATGAGCTTTAACTCTCAAGATGAGTTAGAAACTGTTACCTATGCTGGTATTTGCCCTAGAACAACTTGTTCAGGGTTTAGTTTTGATGCTACTACATGTCCTTTGTGTGATGAAACTTTGGTTACAAACACAGAACTTCCTTTGACACCAGAAACACTAGATAATTCAGTTATTATGTGTGAATGTTCAGATGGATGTGGACATTATTCTGTTCTTGAATAAAAACGTTAAAAACGGATTCTTTTTTTATATAAATTCAGAAAGTGTCAACAGTGACCATTACAGGAACATTTTATTTTCCTCATTCCGCTTTAGTATAGCGGATTTATTTGATTATAATAGGATAATGACTTCACGTCATTGGCCTCAACTATCCCCACTGGGAAATCTATTGCACTGGTATCAAGGTCTTAGATAGGAAGAACTCAGCAAGAAGTCAGTGGGGATTTAGCAAAGGTTTGAAAGATTTCCGGTTAGTTTGTTGGACAAACACAAAAATCTTAAGCTGAGCATCGAGAGTTCAGTATGATGGCCGTATTGACGGATTACAAACTATTTATTTTATAATTTTTTAGTTTTTAGTAAAAACGAAATTATTTATTACTATTTTTTAATTTAAAAGAAAAGAATGCTTCCATTTTGGCCATTCAATAAAATGTTTGGTAATGAAGAAAGTATAGAAGTTATAAAATTTGCAAATACTATAGAAACCAATTTTGAAGAACAACTTAAAATTCGTACACCAAAAGTATATTTGTGTATTTATACACCATGTAAATTAGGTGCATATCATTCTTTCACAGAAGCTGAAAAAATTAAATATTTATGTCCTGATTGTTTTCAACCTTTAAGAATAGTTTAATTTAATTTAATTTTCTAAAGAAAAAACGGAATAATTTTTATTTTTATACGAATTTATAAAAAATCTAAGATGGATGAATTTCTTAAAAATAATTTTGATAAAATGCATACAATGGATTTAACAAAATTTCAAGAATTTCAAAAACCTTTTGGTTATTTTCCTAAAAATTATAAAATGAAACCATGTTTCTTTCCAGTTAATGAATTAGAAACTGCAAAGAGACATTTAACTTTAATGAAAGGAAATAAATGGTATGATTATACTGCAAAAAAAGAATTTCTTACTATTGAAGAATGGTTACAAGATTGTAGAATTACTTTAAATGATATTAGATATGGATTTAATAAATTTGATGGAATTAATTCATGTATTACAATTCAAACTTTAGCACATGAATTAAAATATGTTTCTCAACATGATGAATTATGTAAATTTATGGATAAACTTACATTAAATAATCATTCTTTACGTGAAAATATTCTTATTAGAACAACTGAAGAAATTCAAACTTATACACAATATATGCGATAAATTAAAGTTCTGAACTTTTAATATATAATTTTTCATCAAAATCATTTTTAAATATATGTAATTTATCTAAAAAAGTTTGTAAACATGGATATTTATCTAAAATTAAAGGTATCCATTTCTTATAAATTTCTTTCATTCTTGGAATTAATTTTTGATGTTTTATAGGATCATAATAAAATGATAATAATACATCTTCATCTTTTTCAGGAATTTTTACATTTTTAGTTAACATTTGAGTAACTAACATATCAGTTTCAACAAATATTTTATATTCACCTTTTTTAATCCATTCATATACAGGCCAATTTAAAAATAATTCATCTATACCATAAGGAAAATGTGATGGTGTTTTTCTAGTATTATCAGCATTTAACATATTAATTTCATTTTGATATTTACCTTTTAATAAATAAGTAATAAATGTTGTTAATAATCTTTTAGGTAATTGTACAGTAGAAATAAATCTACCAGCTTCAATAGTATGTTTTCTACCATAAACTTTTCTATCATAACAAATTCTTGAAGAAATTTTAAAATCACAATTATGTTCAAACATTTCATCTAAATTTTTTTGTCCAACAAAGAAATCTGGAATATCTATATCTGCAATCCATACAATATCATGTTTTTCAAATAAAGGTAAAAATCTAACTAAAGTTCCAAATGTTCCTATATGTCCAGAACCTTCTTTAAATTCAGGACAATCATAATGTAAAACTGTAATATTAGGTTCTTGAGAAACTTTTAATGCATAATCAGATCCTGTATCATCAGTATAAATTCGAACTTCAAAATCTGTTAATTGTTGAACTTGTCCTAAAAATCTTTTTAAATGTTTTTGATATTTTTCAAATGATCTATATGCATCATTCATTGTAAAAAATGAACATGCTATTATTTTAGAATATTTTATACCTTGTTTTAAAACTTTTATTGAAATTTGTGACATCTCATTATAATTAAAAATGGAATTAAATATTACAAATATATTTATAAGAAAACCTCCTCAAAGATGAATCAGCTTGACTCTGAATATTATGCTTATACTGACCGTCCTTACCTTACTGTCCAAGAAGCTATGCAGTTTCTTGATGAAATTGATTATTTGATCCGCCAAGATTATGAACGTGGCAGAGATCCGCGTCAACTAATGCAGATTAGAAAAACAGCTAGTGATTATATTCATTGTCATTTTATTTGGGCTTCACCTTAAGCTCAAAGATTTTTTTATCTTAACTATATAATGAGTGATTTTACTGCAGAAAAATATAATGAAATAATGTTTCCAGAAAAGAAGGGAGTTAATTATTCAAAATTAATTTTAACACCTGAAGGTGAATATAGTATTACTAAACGTAAAGATGGTCAAAAAATATTAAAACATATTTTAAATATTACTGAGACAACTGAATTAGAAGTTACAGATTTAACTGGTAATGTTGGTGGTGATACTATATTATTTGCTTTAAATTTTAATAGAGTTGATTCTATAGAACTTTCAAAAGAAAATTATGAAGCTCTTGAACATAATGTAAAAGAATATAAATTAAAAAATGTAGTCCTTTATCAAGGTGATTCTACAAAAATTTATAGATGGCAAACTGATATTCTTTATATAGATCCACCATGGGGTGGCCCAGATTATAAAGAAAAAGAAAATTTAGATCTTTTTTTAGGTAAAGAAAGAATTGATATATTTTTAAAATTAATTTTAATTCAAGATTGGTGTCCTTTATATATTTTTTTAAAATTACCTAAAAATTATAATTTTTCTAGATTAGAATTTCCTTCTGTAAAATTACATAAATTTCCTATAAGAAGTTTTTTCTTAGTATATTTGGAAATTCTTGATTTACAATCAGATTCAGATTCAAATTCAAATTCAAATTCTGAAAAACATAAAAACGAATAAATATAATTATAAATTTATAAAATAAAAAAACAAAATACAAAATACAATAAAATAATATGCAATGTATTGGCGTAAAAGCTTGTGGTCTTAGATGTTCAATAATATGTCTAGAAGGATCTAGATGTAAAATACATGAAAAATCTTTAATTTATCATGGACCTAATACAACAAGAAGACGTGAACTAAAATTTATTCATGATAGAAATACTAAAGAAATTAGAAATAAACTTAGAACTTTGACTATCAATATAGATCAACATAATGCTCAACAAAGACTAGAAGGAATTAGATATCAAACAGCTCAACATGAACTGGAAACTATAATTACTAATGAAATAGCTGAACTTGGCAGAGATCCTGATATTGATGCAATTCATAGAAGAATGGAAGAACGTAGACGTGTTAGAGAAATGCGTGATCGTATTAGAGAAATACGTCGTCAAGAAAGACTTCAACGTAATATTCAAGCAGATCAAGAACTAATACAACAAAATAATCTTAGAGTATTTGCTCAAGATAATCAAAATGTGCATACTAGAATTATTGTAGAAAAAGTTAAAACAATGGTAGAAAAAATCCTGGTTATTCCAGTTCCTCCTGAATATTTTACAGAAACTTTGAAAACTCCAGGTGAAATTATCATGGAATGTAATCTTACTAAAAGAGCCGCATGGCAAATGATGAGTAAGTATTGTGAAGAAGTAGATATTTATGAGTTGGGTATAGGAATATATCCAACTGTATTAAATTCTGTATGGCAATATATTAAAAATTCTGAACATAAAGAAGATCTTAAAAAAATTCTATGTTCAGAAATGGAAGATAATATTGGTATGTGTCAACAAGGTAATCTTAGTAGACTATGCAATATTCTTTCAGGTTATTTAGATGGTCTAATTGTAGACGAAAAAACACCTAAAGATATATTTGTTGAAAAAATTTCTGCTATAACAAGTGGAACTCATATAGAAAGATTTATAGCCGCTCAAAAACTTCTTGAAGAATATAATATTCCTCAAGATGAATGGGAAGCATGGCAAACTGCTGTTTTGGAAAATTAAAAAATTAGTTTAAAAATTATTTTATTATTTTAAAAATTTTTCATCGAATGATAATGTTTGCCAATCATTTGTAATAAAATCTGGAATTAATGTATTAAAATATTCTTTTTCTGCTATAATTAATACTGAACCTGAACATAAAGAAAATTTATCCATTATAAAATTCCATGAATTTTTTGAACAATTTTCAATATCAAGTTTTTCAGCAGTAAACATATTTTGTGATAGAATTTCATCTGTTATTAAATCACATAAATCTTGACAGTCTTGTTTAGTTGAAGTAAATACATAATCAAAACAAAGAATTATATCTTTTAATTCATTAATATTATCTTGACATTCAGGTGATACAAAAACTATTGGCATTTTATTATAAAAATTATGTATTTAATATGTAAATAACCCCTAATAAACATTTAGAATTATTAAGATGGTTATTTACATTACAAAAAATGTCTCAGGATGACATAGAATTATTAAAACCTGAATTTTTTATAAAAATTTTTGGAAATGAATTATATACATTAATATGGGATAATGAAAATTTATCATGGACAATTAAAAAACGAATTTTTTCTTAATTCTTATATACTTAAGAAAATCAAATGGATCCAACTATATGTGAAAATTGTGAAAGTGTTATTTATAAAGAACAAGAAAAATATGAAATTGAAGGTTATGATATAATTTGGTGTGAAGATTGTTTAATGAGACATCTAGATGGTCCTCAAGATGATGATCCTGTAGATGACTTAGCAGATGAATTAGCAGAAATGATTTAACTTTAAGGTTTATAAGAAAAGAAATATTTTTTAAATAAAGGACCTTCACGATTTTTCTTTGCTTTTTCATATAATTCAGATTTTTCTTTTTTCATATCAATTAAATCTTTTTGTTTACCTAAACATGTTATAGGAGTTAATAATTCAAATCTACGTTCTTTTTTATTATTTGCCATATCAACTAAACGTTGTGCTGCACATATAACACGTTGTCTTGTTGTATGTTCTGTAAATTCTTTATCTGCATATAACATTGCAAAGAAAAAGTTTAATAAAGTTGGTATAGAACCAATTCTTAATTTTGTAGATAATTCATGATAAGAATGACATGCCATAGTTTCATAAATTCTAACTAATAAATCAGAACCTTCAACTATATCTGTATGTGCAGGTAAAAGTTCTTCATATTCTTCATATGATCTTGCACGTGCTGAACCTTTACCAAAAATTAATATTAATTCTTTAGTAATTTTTTCAACATCTTTTTCTTCAACTAAAATATCTAAAGGTAATTTCCATTCTTGATGTTCTTCTTGAAATGATGAACCACTAAATCCTATTAAAACTACTTTTTCTTTAATTAAAAGTTGTTCAATCTTTTTTTTAATATCAGATTTCATTATAGATTCATGTAATTTCTCATGTGATTTTGGACATTCAGTTGGATATTCTTCATTTAATAATTGTAATCTTGAAAATACTTTTTTCCAACGTGATACATCTCCTAATGGTCGTGATAATTCTAAATATACATTCATCTTTAAAAAATCAGATGGAACATAATGTATATCTCCTTTTACAATTGAATCTTTCCATAATCTATTAAATAAATCAGGTTCCATTTTAGTTATATCAGCAACACCTATATAATCACAAAAAACTTTAAATGTTCCAAGATGTGCACCAGGTTTAGCTTCAATATTTTCTAATCCTGCTTTTTTTAATAAATTAGATAATTTTACACATAATTTTTGTGGATTTGTAGAAAAGAAATCATAATCTGGTATATCTACCTCAGGGTCATAAAATCTTTTTTTTTCAGGTAAAACATTATTAATTGCTGTTCCACCATAACACATAACCTTTTCAGTTTGAACAAATTTATGAACTATATCCATCATTTTTTTAATATTTGGACTACCAGCTGCATTTTTATCAATTAAATCTTGTGCTTCTTCTGCAGCTTTTTCTATTTCTTCCATTATTTTTATTTATGAGAGTTTAAAATTTTAATTTCTTTATCCCTTAAAAAATAAGGATGCCTAAAAGACCATCAAGAGAAAAACCATCTGAACGTAAAGGTTCTGCTGATTTGACTGATCCACCACCTAAAAAAAGAAAAGGAAAAGATAAATTAGATAAACAAGATATTTATATCATTTTTCAAGAAACAAATGAACCACCTGTTGAACAATTATTACAAAATTTAGAAATTCATGAAGAGCAAGAACAACCTAAACCAAAAATTAAACCTGTATTAGCATTAACAAAAAAAGAAACTACATATTTTAAAAAACTTTCAATTGAACATCAACAAAAATTAAATACATTTATGGAAAATTTAAATTCTTATAATGAAGATTCTGAAATACCTTTAAAATTTAGAATTTTAGAATTACCTGTATCTGAATATGTAAAATCTTCAGTTCTTAAAAAAATACAAACTTTAGAAGAAGATACAGGTGAACATCATAAAATTAAAAATTGGGTAGATGCATTTTTAAGAATACCTTTTGGTAAAACTATTCCTTTACCTGTATCCTTAGACACAGGAAAAGAAAAATGTTCATTATTTTTACAAGATTCTAGAAAAACATTAGATGAAGCAGTTTATGGTATGTTGAATGCAAAAACACAAATTATGCAAGTAATTTCACAATGGATTGCTAATCCTGATTCTATTGGTAATGTTATTGCTTTACAAGGTCCTGCTGGTGTAGGAAAAACTTCTATTGCAAGAAATGGTATTGCTAAAGCTCTTTGTAGACCATTTGAATTCTTTTCATTAGGTGGTGCTTCAGATGTAGCTACTTATACTGGTCATTCTTATACATATGAAGGTTCAATGTGGGGACGTATAGCAGATTCTTTAATGCATTCTAAATGTATGAATCCAGTTTTATATTTTGATGAATTAGATAAAATATCAGGAACACCACATGGTGAAGAAATTGCTTCTATGCTTATACATTTAACTGATAGATCACAAAATTCACAATTTCATGATAGATATTTTTCTGGTATTGATTTAGATGTTTCACAATGTTTATTTGTTTTTTCATTTAATGATATTAATTTAGTTAATCCTATTTTGAGAGATAGAATGCAAGTTATACATTGTGGTGGATATTCACAAAAAGAAAAACAAACAATTTTAGAACAATATGTATGGCCTGATTTATTAAAAAGATTAAGATTTTCTCCAAAAGATATTTTATTAGGAGAATCATCTAAATTTTTAATATCAGAATATTCTTCTAAAGAAGAAGGTGTTAGAACCTTAATACGAACAGCAGAAATGCTCGTAACAAGATTAAATATGCTTAGAATTGCTAATGAAGAAACTATGAAAGATTATAAATTTTATTTAAATGTACAATTTCCTCTAGAATTAAATATTACACATATTAAGAAATTATTATTCGATTATGCACAAAAAGAACCTGAATTATGGAGAGCTATGTATAATTAGATAATAATATTTTATGTTAATCTTACTCTAGGAAATCCACCAGAAATACAACCAGCACGACAATCTAATACAGCAAATTGATAAGAAGTTCTATTTTGTACAGTTTGTAAAACTGAAGGACGAACCGGTTTATTTAAAAGTTGTCTAATTCCTTGACGTTTTTTAAATAAAATGTAATCAGATACATCTCTAATTGCATTTGAACCAGAATACCAATATTGGTCTGCGATATTATCATTAGAAGAAGAACTCATTTATTATTTGGATTAGAAATAACTTTAAGTTGATCCTGGAATTTGACCGAATGTAGCATTACCTTCATAAGCTGAAGTTATAACACCACCAGATAAATTATATTGTTGTGTTATAGGATTATCAGCAAGACTTGATAAATATTTTAATCGTGTTCCATCACTAAATAGTTCACCTGGACTATAATTTTGACTCTGATCATTGTTTAAAACAATATCATTAATTGTTGATGCAACTAAACATGCTCTTTTTTTAGCTACTAATTCTGAATGTGTTAATGGTATAGGTCTATATAAGATAGCAGTATTATCTATAATTTTTTCTTGTAATGAAAGATTAAAATTAGCTGAACCAGTTAATAAAAAATTAGTTCCTGTTGTTCCTATAATATTTAAAGACATCTTATTAATAAAATGATATTATATTTAATTTTATTTTTATTTAGTGCTGCATTATCTTATGTTTGGTATATGAAAGAACATTTAACTTTAGAAGAAGTTGATAAAAAAGTTACATCATTATCAAAAGATGTTAAAAAAATTAATAATGATCTAAAAACTCAAGAAGAACGTATGGGTGCTGCTTCTACACAAGCTTCACAAGCACAAGCTTTATTACGTGTTTCTAAATCTTAATTCTTAAACCAATTACTATGTAAATATGGTGGAAATATTTGATGTTCTTCTGATGTTGATGGATTAGTTTGAGAAAATGAATTAATTTCTGTTTCATCTAAAACTCTTGAATAAAATTGTAAATTACTAATACGTCCTGAAAAACCATCAGGAGATGTTATTAATGTTAAATTATTTGTTTTAGGTAAATTTATTAATGTATGATTAGCATATTCAATTCCATCAACATAAACTTTAAGTTCATGTTCTCTTACTGTCATAGCAATATGTAACCATTTCTTTGCTGATATACTTGTTATGGGAATAGTCTCTTGTGCTCCAAATGTATCTAATTTTACTAAAAGTGTATTTGTATTTCCATCTAATAATAATGCTGGACATGCATGTTCTAAATCTGTACTTCCTTTAACAAAAATAATTTTTTGTTTACCATAATCAAATTTATCTATACGTAACCAACATGTATAAGAAAATTGTGTTAATTCAGGTTGTCTTGATTGTATTTTTGTATTACCATCAACAGCATTAACTATTATAGATGAATTAGTTGATGGTAAGAAATACCAAGCTAATCCAAATAAAATTAAAACAATTAAAACAATTAAAATTTCATTTAACATTTATATTTATCTTAGAACACATATTTAGTTACTTCTTTTCCTCCTGAATTAAAAAAACCAACTTGTCCACTATATGAATGTTCTGAATCAGGAATACTACATGGTGCACCACCTAAATTAAATGTTTGTGCATCTGTAGGTATTAAACTTCTAGAATATGAATTAAATGAACATAACCAACCTGAAAAACCACCCTTATCATTAACTAAAATATCTCCTATAGCTGGTTTTGGAATTCCACTTAATAAACAAGATTTTACAAGTTTACCATTTAAATATACATCTAAATTTTTAGTATCTATAGTTATTGCTACAGCAACCCATTGTTGTATAGGAATATTTGGTATTTCACATAAAAATACATCATCAGTTGCACTTGAATTATTTATAGGAGCTGGATCATTTTTAGATGTTTGTTCATTAGGATATACTGAAACACTAATTTTCATTATATTATCTGAAGGATGTAAAGTAACTAAAGGATTAGATACAGAACCTGATGGATCATTTCTTGAAAAAATATGTTTTTCTTCACCAAATTTATAATTCCAATCTTTTATATACATCCAAAATTGATAACCATATGAACCTTGTTGTGGAGCTTCACTAGAATTTATTATTTGTGTTACTTGACCATCTTTTAATCCTGATGGTGTCCATATAGATTTAATTGGTATAGGAGCTTTTGTTCCACCAACTTTTGAAGGTGACACTGGTCCTGGTGCTGGCGTTGGTGCAGTTGGTGCTGGCGCAGTTGGTGCTGGTGTTGAAGGTGGCCAAATTTTATCTCGTATTAAAGGCCATACAACATAATATATTACTAAACCTAGAATAACTAAAACTGATAAGACACCACCATAAAATAATAATGTAGATAACCATGTATTTTGTTGTTGAAGATTAGCAGCAGCTAAAGAAGCTTGATTAGCTGCTTCTTGTGCTTGTCTTCCAAAATCTTGAGCAATATTTAAGGGTACAGTAGCTATTTTAGCTAAATCAATCGATGGTGCTTGTTCAGGTTCAAAAACTTTACTTTGAGATCCTCCCATTTGTGTAATACTGAGTAAATTATAAGAAATCTAAACATATGCTGTTATAGAATAGTAAGATGTTTTGCAATAATTGTGGAAAAAGAGGACACGTTTTTAAAGCATGTAGAGAACCTATAATGTCATGTGGTTTAATTCTTATAAATAGTTCAAAATTACCAGTTGATAAACCTATTGAATTATTAATGGTTAGAAGAAAAGATAGTATGGCATATACTGAATTTTTAAGAGGTAAATATGATATTGAAGATCATGAATATATTCGAAAACTTTTTTCAAATATGACTTCAGATGAACATTTAAGAATTACTTCAAATAATTTTGAATCTTTATGGAATAGACATTGGGGTGAAGATAATAATCATTCAAAAGAATATGAAAATTCTTTAAAAAAATTTGATTCATTAAATTTAATTGATTTGTTAAAAGATATTCAAGGTTTTAGTGAATCTGAATGGGGATTTCCTAAAGGAAGAAGAGCACATAAAGAATCTGATTTATATTGTGCAATTAGAGAATTTTCAGAAGAAACTAATATTCCTAGAACAGCATATACTATATGCTCTAATTTAATCTTAAAAGAAAATTTTATTGGAACTAATAATATTCCTTATTCACATATATATTTTGTAGCTTTAAAAACTGGTGATATTACTTTATCAGATTTAACACCTATGCAAGAACGTGAAATATCAGCAATATCATGGAAAAATTTAGATGAATGTCATTCTTTAACAAGACCACATTATTCACAACGTAAAGAAATGTTAGATTCTCTTCAACGTATTGTTCATATTTTTAACACTTAAATCTCCTTCTAAATTAAAGAAACAAATGGAATTATTAGTTGGAATTTCAATATTTGTTATGTTATGGGTAGCAGGAATAATTTTATCAGTTTTGATTTCATCTTTTACATGTGGAAAACAATCTTTTGCTGATTCTACACCTGAAGGTTTTGCATGGTCTTTACCAATTTTTATTGTTTATTTTTTATTAAATGCTAAATTTGGTGAATCTGGTTATCCTTCTTCTTTAATTTTACCAATATTTTCAGTTCCTATGCAATCTATTTCTATACAATCTGATTTCTTAGGACAAATTTATGCAATGCTTTTAATTACATGTATAGTTACTACACGTATGTTTCATACTACAAATGTAATTGTATGTATACCATCAAAAGATGAATTAAAACAATTTGAAAAAACTTTAGCTGAAGATTTAAAAAAGAAAGAACAATCAAAAGAAAATACCCCTTCTAAATAATGGAAGTTCCTTATAGGAATACCAAACTTCTAATTAAAGAAATTCCTAAAGGAACTATTCTATTTCGTTTATCAAAAGATACTCAAAATGATTTACGTGGCGTTCTTTTAGATGATGGAACTCGTTGCTTAACACCTAATTTTAATGTATTTTTTCATCCTAATCCATTTATTGGTATTCATTTATATAAAGATTATCTTGAAGAAATTGGAAAAACAGTTAATGTATATAAGGTATTAAATGATATTAAAGTTTTATCTTTAGTTAAACCATCAAAATATTCTAGAATGTCAATGAAAAATAAAACTTTTATTACACGTTGTTCAACAGTAAAACAAGGTTGTCTACCTAGAAAAGGTAAATCATATGATCCATGCTTTTCTAAAACTATGATTGAAAAATATCCTGATATTGTAGGTATGTTAGTTTTATCACCAGGTGATAATAAATTAAAAAAGAATTTAAAAAATATAAATCCTGAAATTCTTTCTTATTTTCATAAAGCTGAAGATTCATTTAAAATCAATGAAGTTCCTGAATTAATTTTACATCCTCTTTCTAAACGTCCTTCAAAAGATTTAATTAGTAATGATAATGATTCCTTAGATTTAAATTATAAACTTTTAAAAAAAATTCCTTATAATGAAAAAAATTTATTAGATTTTATGACTAAATTAAAATATAATCCTTCAACTTATTTCTTTGAAGAATAACATCTTTTTAATATTGGTGAATATTCAGATGGTTCTAATTTATATGATTTATCATCTTCTAATCTAAATGATGAATTTACATAAGGTGAATCTATTAAATTTCCTTTTGAAGGTGTTAATCTATATGAAGGAATAATAAATTCATGCTTTAAAAAATTCATATAATGAGCAGCAATACTAAATGTACTTTCAGAAATAACTGCTCGTTTAAATTTTGTTAATAAAAAAAATGATTCTGGAAAATCTTCTTCAACTATTATAGCTTCAGTTAAACCTGGTTTTAAAAAACATTCAGCAAATTTTATAGAATCTGTAAATAAATATACTGGACCATTTTTTTCAGAAAGAAATTCTTGTGTTTTATCTATATAATAATTTGGACTCATTAAAAGATAAGTTTCTTTTTTACCATCTTTTATTTGACGATAATTTTCTTGAAATTTATCTCCAAGACGAACATGAACTGCAATACCTTTTTTAGTATCATATTTATCTAAAAGTTTTTCATATTTTTCATTCATTTTAAAATATTTTTTTATGAATGAAGATAATTCTAAAAAATCTTCTTTTAAAAATGATGGTTGTTTCATTTCAGTTCCTTTTAAAGAATCATATTTTATTTGATCAACAAAATGTAACCATGGAATTTCATTTAAATGAGGAAAAATAAGTTGAAATCTATCTGAATGTCTATCATGTTTACATGGACATTCTAAAATATATAAAGATTCACCTTTAGCTTTTTTAAAAACATTAATATGACTTAAAAGCATAAATAATTTATTTCCAAATCCTTCTCGGATTTTACCAAAGTATATCATTATCTTTTATAAAAGGAAGAAAAGTAAAAAACACAAAAATCTCTCAGCTTCCAAGCCTGGGGGGGTTCAGGGGGAATAGAGAGCATTAATGGCCAGAGAAAATTAAAGCAGAGGGTTTGGATCCCAAAGCAGTTCACGTAGAAAATAAGTTAAAGGAACGAGTTTTACCATTAACTAACCTCATTTCTTTTACATACCATGCATCCGAGGATTAGATGTGGTCATTATTGTAGAGTCCTAGAGGTGCTTGTTGCACCTGTTGTTCTGGCAATACCAGCAACTAGGATCAGAGGAAGAGCTACCACCAGAGGCAGCAGCAAGAGCAGCAGCAGCAAGAGTAGCAGCAGCAAGAGCGGCATCACGTTCAGCTGTGAGCTGAGACACCATGTGGTTGTACGAGTGCATCACTGCTTGAGTGGTGCTCACGGCTGCCTGGAAGCTTGCACTGAGCTGCTGGTTAGCAGCCAGGGCACCCTGCTCCTTAGCAGCAGCAAGGGCAAGGGTTGCAAGATGCTCATTGCGCATCTCTGCAAGGTTGGGGGGGAGGCCATTGGCACCAACCCAATCATTAAAGTGGGCAAGGCGCTTTGCAAGGAAGTTGTTGCTTTGGTGGTCAAGCAGCATCTGCCAGTGGCAGGACTGGAGGCCATCCTGAGGAAAGAGGATATCAAAGGCCTCGGCAGGGAGGTCCTTGATGTTGGGGTAGTCATCACCACTGCAGAGCTTGGCACACAGCGCAAAGACATTGGGGATGATGTCAGTACGCTTTTTGATTTCTGCCTTGAGGTAGGCGTAATTCTTCTCATCCTTCCTACACTTCGCAAAGAAGATGTCGCGCTGCTCCCTGTCCGGGATGAACTCAGAAGTGGGGAGGTTCTTGTAAGAGGTGGTAGAAGAAGTAGACATTTTGCTTTTTGAGCAAAGAGTTTGGGCTTATAAGGCCGAGGTTCAAAATCATAATTTCTATAATAAATAAATCCGTTTTCAACGTAAATTTTTAATAATTTTTAACAAACTTTTTTCTAATTTTTCTTTTGTTAAATATTTCTTTGCTAATTTTTTTCCTTCTAAAGCAATTTTTTCTCCTTTTTTTAATGCATCTTTATATTCTCCAATATTATCTGTTAAATCTGATAAATCTTCTTTTATTTTAATATAATGTTTTCCAGCTTTAAATTTTGAATCTAACCAATGTGTATAAGGACTACAAACTCTAAATATTAATGAACCAGTTAAAAAAGAAGATAACCATCTATATGCATGAACATTACCATCAATATGTATAATAATTCTATATAAACCTTGTTCTTTAAACATATCTAATTTTGGAACAAGAGGTAAATTTGGTGTTGTTGAAATTCCAGTTAAACGATCGTATTTTAATTGTTTTGTTAATGAAGTTATACCTGCATCTAAATATGCATGTTGTATTTGTGAAATTTTTATACGTTGATTAGTTTCTGCTGTTGTGCCACAACCTGTTGATGATCCTCTAAATACAGCTTTTGATACTTTTGAAATCCATTTAAAATCATAAATTTCTGGTGGATTTTCAACAAAAGTAATTTCATCTATATTTGGTATAGGTATATCCCAAAATTCTTGATGACCGGAATAAGCAAACATAGGTAAGAAAGGTGGTTTAAAATTTGTTTCATCTTTAAACCATGGTGTTTTAAAATCTTTTCTTAATAATTGTGAATCACTTAAAGAAAATACATATATTCCTTGAGGAATTTTATTTTTAATTCTTTCTAAAAATTTACTAAATATAAAATCTTCAGATTTTCCAAAAGGTTTTATTATACATTGCATAATTCTCCATTCTTTATTTCGTAAAGTTTTTCTAATTTTTTGTGAAATATTTTTTGCAGTTAAATGTTTTTTTAATAATGGTGATGTAGTTTTAAATTCTAATTTATATAATTGATCAGCATATATATAACAATTATATGATAAAGCAGTAATATATGAAAGAGTATTTTCTAAAGATTCTTGAGAAAAACTCCATGGTTCAGGTAATTTTGTATCTATACAAAAAGGTTTTAAAGTTTCAAAAGCTTTTTGTATATCTAATTTCATTTTACTATTATTATTTCCCTTGAATAAAATTAAGATTAAGATGATTCCAATAACTAAAAAAGAAATTTTAGAATTACCTAAAAGTATTCCATATATAATTGTTCCTTATCGTGAACAAATAGAACAAAAAAGAGGAGAACAATTACAACAATTTACTAAACATATGAAACGTTGGCATCCTACATGGCCTATTCTTATTGTAGAACAACAAGATCAAGAAAAATTTAATCGTGGCGCATTATTAAATATTGGAACTAAATATGCAGAAAAATTAGGTGCTGAATATGTTATTTATCATGATGTTGATTTAATTCCTTTAAGTCCTTTAATTCCATATTATGAAGCTTTTCCTCAGAAACCTTTACATATTGGAACTGCATATAAAGGTAAATATGGTGGTCCTGGTTTTATTGGACAAGTTTTATCAATGTCTTTAAAAGATATTAAGCGTAGTAATGGTTATCCTTCTTTTTGGGGATGGGGTGGTGAAGATGATGCTTTAAGAAATAGATTAAAGAAAAAAGGTATAGAAATATGGCAACCTGAAATATCATCAGGATTTAAAATTTTAGAACACTTAGATACAAGAAAAATACCAGGAGCAAAAAATATGACTAAATGGGAAGATGTTGCTGGAGATACAGGTAAAGATGGTTATTCAAATATTAAATGGAAATTATTAGATGAACAAAAAGATAAAAATATATTTTTATATAAGGTTGAAATCAAATGATGTCTGTCTATTTAGATTTTTTAGAATTATCTAAGAAAGATCAACGTAAATTTTTACGAAAAGTTTTAAAAAAAAGAAATAAAACAAGACGTAAACCTAAAGTCTAATAATATGAACCTTATCTCTTAAATAGATTGTCTTTCCTAATATTCCATCATAAAATGGAATATTAAGCATTTCATGATATTCTGCCTTTTCAATTAAAGTAGTAATTTCTGGTAAATCAGGTTGTTTTTTATATCCTAATTTATCTCTAGATTTATAATCCCATATAGGTAAAACAATCCAACTACCTTTCCATTCTAAACAATTTTTACAAACCCATTTTATCCATTGAACAGTATACGGTGGATTAATTAATAAAACTTCATTCTTTGGTTTAAATCTTAACGCATTACCTAATGATTCTTCAAGATCAGGAAATAATGAACAATGTGGATAATCAGAATTATAAAAAGAGCCAAATAATTCATGTGTAATTCCCCATTTGATTTTCAATGAAGGATGAACACTTAATGAAATATTATTTAGAAATCCTAATGCATCATATCTATAAATTAGAGCTTCAATATTTGGCAATTGTTTAAATTTATTATATAAATGTTTATGCTTTAAAAGAGAATTATTAACATTATCTTTATACTTTTCAACATCTTCTTTAGAAAATGAAACTTTTGGTAATTCTATACTTCCTGGTAAAATTCCTCTAGGTTTAGGAAGCACAGGATCATATACATGTTCTAGACCATATTCTTTTATATATTCTGTAACACGTTTCATAAATTTTGCTTCTTTCTCCATTATTTCTTACATTTTTTAGAATTATCAAAATCTGATCAAAGAAAATTTTTACGAAAAGTTTTAAAGAAAGGAGGAAAAAAAACTAGACGTAAAGTTAAGAATGTGGTATGATACCTTAGATAAAGAAAAACAAGATGAAATTAAATCTTTTATTATAAATTCTAAAAATCCTGAAAAAGATCCAAATTATACTAAAAATTTTTTAGATATGATGTTAAGACATTCAGCTATTTTTAATAAAGATGGTTCTTATTTAAAATTACATTCACATACAAAAGAAAATGAACATCAAGAAATTCGTAAATATCTTTCTCAAACAAAAGCTAAACAAACTTTAGAAGTTGGTTTTGCTTATGGAACTTCTGCTTTAACTTTTGCAGAACATCATCAACGTCAAAAAAATACTGGAATTTCACATACTATTATTGATCCAAATCAAATTGGAACTGGAAAAGGACATTGGGATTCTATAGGTATTGAAAATTTACGTAGAGTAGGTTTTATAAAAGGTAGAAATTATAGATTAATTGAACAATCTTCTATAAAAGCTTTACCTGAATTATTTTCTAAAAAAGGTAAATTTTTAGATGTTGCTTTAATTGATGGTTGGCATTTATTTGATTATACTTTAATTGATATATTCTATTGTTTAGAAATGCTTAAAGTTGGTGGTGTTTTAATAGTTGATGATAAACGTATGCGTGCAATTAATGCAATATCAAAATATGTTGTTCGTGCTTACCCACACGTGATAGATATTTGTCCATCATGTAAAAGTATTTTAGTTTTAAAAAAGATATCTGAAGATACAAGAGATTGGAATGCAGATGAAAAAGTAAATTTTGATTTACGTTAATTGTTTAAAATCTTTTAATTCTGTCATAATATATTTTTTATTAGATTCGCCATCTGAAAAGTAAGGAGATTTTTGAAGTTTATATTCTTCATTTGGCATTATTACATAATTAGGAATTATTAAATCTTTCTTTTTTGTTCCTAATAGAACTGCAGCATTACCTAAAGTAGATTCAGATAAAATTATTCGTTTAGCTTTCCAAAAACAATAATAAGTTTCATTTACTGTTAAATCTGGATATTCATATCCTGGTAACATTCTTTCAGCCGTAATTAAATCATCTGATAAAATATAGACTGGTTCATCTTTTTGTCTTAAAGCAGAAATATAATCTTGATAATATTCAGGTTTCATTATAATATAACGTAATTTTTTACCAGCTTTTAAAGCTTGAATATTTTCTTTAACTTTATCACCTAATCTAACATGAACAAATATACCTTTTTTAAAATCTAATTTATTTTCTAAAGATTCATAATCTTCATTTACTCTAAAAAACTTTTTAATTCCTGAAGTGAATCCATCTATTTCATAAAAGATTTTCCATGGAACTTCTATTCTGGAATAGTTTCTTTTAAAGAATCATAATTTGACCATCTAATAAATTTTATGCGTGGATGTTTTAATAAATTAGGAAATAAATGCCAAACTTTTTCTTCTATTGAACCTTCTTGATGATGTGAAGTTTTATCTATTACAAAAAATTTATCTTTTGGATATCTATGTAAAATATTTATTAAAATAAAAATTTTATTTCCTAAACCATTTTTTAAGATTAATAAGTATTCCATTATTTAGAATCTAACATATTTATTTAGCTTTCCTGTCTTTGGATTTTCATCTTCAATTTCTGCATTAAATCCAAAATCATAAACAGGAATATTATTCCATGTTATGAATCCATGTTTTAATTTAGGAAATAATATTTCTATATATTTTGTTTGTAATTCTCTTGGAATTTCTGCAAATGAATAACATGATACAAGAAATAAATTTGGTTTATCAATTTCTTTACCAAAATTAATTGAAGGTAAAGTATCAAAAGGTATTTTATGTTCAACTTTAGAAACATATAACTTTTGAAATTTTGCAATTATAGGAATATCAATTATAGTATAAGAATCAATATCAATTTTATATTTTCTTGCTAAGAAATCTATTGCAAGAAATAATCCACCATAACCACCACCAATTTCAACAATATTAATTTTCTTTCCAAATTTTTGAAAATGTTTAATAATTAAATAAGCTTGGTAAAGATATCTTAAATTTGAAGGACTTAATAAAAGTTCTCCATAATTAATTTGTTTTGTTCCACCTATAGCATCATTTTTATTACCAAATTCTTGAATTTCTTTTAATGTTATTTTTGTTTGTTTTTGAATTAATTTTAAATATTCTTCACCTTGCCATTTGCGTGTATGTTCTAACATATATACATAATTAGGATTTTGTTTAAAGTCTGATATATTACCAGTCTTTAATATTTTTGCTACATATCTAACATATTGTGCATATATATCTTCCATTATTTAGAATCTTAGGAAATTATAAGGATGTCACAAATCGAAATAAAAATCTTGAAACAAGGTCTACAATCAAAAAAGATTTTATCTGTTTCCTTTTTTACATTACAAAATCCTTATCGTGATTTCACGAAATATCAAAAATATTTAATAAGTTTTTTTGACTATGCTAGAGCATTACCTGATTTTGAAGTTCGTGTATATACAGACGATACAGGTTCTGATTTTGCTGTAAAATCTTCAGAAACACAAGATCATGTTTCAGTCTATCATTTTAATTGTTCTAAATTCAGACAAGGATCTGGTCATCAAGGATTATTTAGTTCAATGATACGATTTCTACCTCTATTTGAAGAACACCATATTGTTTGGATATCTGACATTGACATACCAGAAACTTTTTTAGATAACCAATTACTAACTAAAATGCAGAACAATAAATGCGATTTTTTAATTTGTCCATATTCTTGTTATTTCCGAAAAACATTTAATCAGGAATATACTATGATTGCTCATCGAATTATTTCTCGTATTCAATTACCTAAATCTATTTTTACAAGATTTTTGAATAAGATTCTAGAAGGAAAATTAAATAGTGAATTAAATTTATTAAATCAAGAAAATATTAAATCAGGTAAAATAGCATATACAATTCCTTATGGCATAGATGAATTATTTTTAAATACAAGCGTCTACAAACATTTAAAAACTTATGATTATAAAATTCAAATTGAAACTGATTTGATGTTTTCTCCAGGATTAATTCCAGGTATAATGAAAATATTAACAGAATCGGAACATCTTGCCTTATACAAATATTCAAGAAGAAGAGATCCGAAATATAGAGAAGATGCATTAAAAGTCTTGAAAAAAGTTTTTCATACTCATTCTAAACAATATCCATGTTTTAAAACTCTTGAAGATAAAATTGATCAAGGTATTATTGAAGAATCTTTTATGATAAAAAGTTCTGAATTATAAATTTATATTAAATCTTTCCTAAATTAACATATCTCCATTGTTTAGTAAATTCATACATTACAATTGATGCAGCAGTTTGTACATTTAAACTTCTAACTAATCCATATTGTGATATAGTTATTATAGGAAATTTTTGTTTAAGATATTCTGGAGGTAATCCAGTAGATTCAGAACCCATAATAAAACAAATATGTTTACCTTCACGAATTAAAGATTTAAAATTAAAATCTTCTAAAGCTTGTCCACCTTGTTCTACTAAAATAGGATATAATCCTAATTCAGTAAAATATTTTTCAGGATGTATATCACCAGGTTTTATAAGTTCAATATAATGTTGTGAACCTACTGATGACCTCATATCACAAGCCTTTGGACCTATGATATGAAGTTTTTGTAATCCTAAGACAGCAATAGTTCTTGCTATCATAGCAGCATTCATTGAAAATCTTGTATTTATTATAGCTATATCAACTGGTATACTTAATTTTCTAGATAATTGTTTTGCTTTTTCATGTTCAATTTTTTGTGCAAAATCATGAACATTATATTTTAAAGGTTCACCACCTACTAAAAGAGGTTCCATTTTTTCTTTCAATAATTTTATTTAATATTTAATTCGTTTTCTGAATAAAAAAGATTTGCCATTAGTTAAGACCACCATATTCAAACTCACAATCAGCTCTAAACTGTATGATCATTGCTTTGACTGGATCTCGTTTATAAAGTTTGTTCATATAATTTTGTGAGGCAATACTTCGGGCTTCTGCGTCTTTCTGAGACTTCTTTTCAGAAGCTTCATTGCAGCGCTTACTGCCTTGGTGTGTTGGCATATCTCCTTTTTTGATACGAAGACCACAATTGCAAACAATCAAGTCTGCCATTGTAGAGTGGTGTTTAATAATAAATTATTACAAAAGAAAAATTCGTTTTCACCTCTACCCCATTCCCCTCCCTCTTAAAGCAAAAAACTTATTTTCATAATCCTTCATACCATCTTGAAAATAATTCAATCTTTAAAAAAACTTTTTGCTTGTTCTCTATAAAATTTCTTTTGTGATTGAGTTTTAGTTTTACTTAATGATAAATTAAAATTAGTTTTTCCCATATAAGAATTAAATTCTTTTTTTTCTTGAGATGTCCAAGTAGACGGATGTTTTGCGTTAATAATTTTAAATCTTTCTTTTTCTTGTGAAGTAATTTTTTTACGCAAAGTTTTCTTTCCCATTATATTTAAAACCCCAAACCTTTTTTTTTATTTTCCCAAATCCCCCATAGGATCTTAAAAATAATTTCTGTAAAATTTTGGTTGTGTCTGTAAAATATTTATTTTTTTTTAATATTTTTCATAAAGTTTCTTGAAGAGTTTCTTTTTGGCGAATAGTCTTTTTAACAGC